>ERZ1048872.280-NODE-280-length-60520-cov-10.672455_pt1 | contig 60520 bp, 52 predicted proteins | sample MGYA00383100_ERZ1048872 | MGnify/ENA primary metagenome ERZ1048872 (study PRJEB29581, sample SAMEA5548370) | metagenome | biome: marine; feature: coastal; material: water | depth 50 m | study: Short-term variability in the microbial, nano- and picoplankton...
CCCTGATACTGATTCCTTGCCTTTATATCATTCTGGATGATATCAATTCAGTGCCCTGGGCTTTCTGGAAAGCCGAGACAACCTCCTAGTGCGCTACTTGTAACCACCCTGAAGAAATCGGTAAAACGGTTTGTTTACCCAAACTTCATCAATTGAAAAATCCCAATTTTCACCACTTAGTGCCGCTTTCACTGTCGCCAGTTTTTCAGGCAAAACCGTCAACGTGGCTTCGGTTTGATTGGACCTGATCAGCACAAGGTTGATATCAGCAAATTCTTCGACGTGCGTGTTACTGTAATAGAAAGGCTGCCACCAGGCATCGGCGATTAGGCCGGTCTCGCTGTCTTCATCTTTCTTGGCATATTTCGTTACAACGCGGTGGAATTTTGCTTTTGCCTCCGAATGCTCAAACTCAAAAAAAACCACCCACTCTTTACCGTTAACGACACGCAGGCCGTCTTTCAGCAAAACAACATTTTCCGGAGGCTCACCCCATTCGTCACGAAAAAGAAATCCGGATATCTTTGGTGCGGCGTAAAGCAAGCCGTCGATCCCCTCACTACTCAACAACGCAGTGAGTTGCTTCAAATGCACGACACTGGCGTGGGAATAAATTAACGTCTTTTCCGGATCGAAACCGTTATTAATATTTTTCTTGCGTAGGTCATATCCGGTGATCACACCTTTGCTGAGTAATCGTTGTAACGCGTCGATAAAGGTCTGTTCTTTGAGCAAAACATCGTGACGACCTATCCTGTTTAATCGGCCTTGGGTAACCGATGCGTCAAAAGGACCCATTAGGTGGTCGTCTTTTCCAGCCTGCGCGCGTTGAAACTGTTGATACTTTGATCTGGTTCGGGCATCACTATCAAGATCATCCGTTGAAAATATGCCAGCTGACACCAATACAGCAGCCGCGCGCCGTTCAGGGTTCGATAACGCGCTGCCCGATGAACCCAGCAAATTCTCGACTTTCAAATCACTAAAGGTCAATTCAAGTTCATTGAGATCGAGCTCATTTACCATCGCAGCAAAGGATGCCGCCTGCACGACAGGAAAGACCAGTAACAGAAGAACAAAAATAATCGCCGGCATTTGGATCTCCAATATCGCCATTATTGCCGCGGGTTTACTGCCACATTTAATTGACAATGAGCGACAAGTACAAGCCTGCTTTGTAATGTACTACAACAGGGGATATTCTGATAACAATACAAATGACTGAGTAAGGCAACAACGTGAAAGAGATAACGTGCTCGGACGCCATTGTAAGATCATTGATCAAACACGGCGTTGATACAATATTTGGCATCCCAGGCGCGCAGACCTATGCTTTCTTTGATGCCCTGAGCCGTCACTCAGACGACATTAAACTAGTCGTACCCCGACACGAGCAGGGTGCAGCCTACATGGCGTACGGGTACGCTAAGTCGACAGGCAAGGTTGGTGTGTATTGCGCTGTCCCAGGTCCCGGCGTTTTAAATTCCACCGCCGCACTATGTACGGCGCATAACGCGCCGGTTTTGTGTATTACAGGTCAAGTGCCGAGCGCCTATCTCGGTGTGGGCCATGGCATGCTTCACGAGTTATCAGATCAACTCGGCGTGCTAAGAACCTTGACGAAGTGGGCTGGGCGCATCGAGCACGCATCAGAAACACCCGCTGTCATGGCTAACGCATTCAAGCATTTAACCACCGGCCGCATTCAACCCGTTGCTTTGGAAGTTCCAATGGATATTCTGGCGGAAGTCGCACCGGTTGACTTGAATTTTCCAGACATCCCACCACCGATCTATTCGCCAAAAGAAACAGCACTACAGGCAGCGGCAGAACTCCTACGCAACGCTACTCATCCTATGATTATGGTCGGCAGTGGCGCAACCCACGCGGCCACAGAGATCGAGGCTTTGGCAAAATTAATACAAGCCCCGGTTGTCGCATTTCGCGGAGGAAGAGGTATCGTCTCTGACGAAAGTCCTTATGGTTTTAACTGCGCCGCTGGATTCAAGCTATACGATGATGTAGATGTCATGATCGGTATAGGATCCAGAATGGAGCTGCCTGCATTCAGATGGCAAGCCGGTGTCGCAACCAGCAAACTAATACGGATCGATATAGACCCCACCCAGATCGTTAGACTTCGGGCTGATGTATCCATCGTCGCCGACTCGCAACTGGCCATTCAGGCCCTATTAAAAGCGCTGGAAAATAACTTTCCGACACCCCACAACAGAGAAGCGTTGTTTACACAAACAAAAGCTGAGAGCAAAAAAGAAATACAAAAAGTACAACCTCAGATGTCTTATCTCAACATCATGCGTGAAATCCTGCCTGAAGACGGCTTTATTGTTGAAGAGATTTCTCAAGTTGGTTTTGCTTCTTGGTTTGGCTTTCCGGTTTACAAGCCTCGACAGCTTGTCACCTGCGGATATCAGGGTAATCTTGGACATGGTTTTCAGACATCGCTCGGCGTGAAGGTGGCTAACCCTGACAAAATTGTCTTTTCTATAACTGGTGACGGTGGTGTCATGTTTGGCATTCAAGAACTTGCCACTGCAGTTCAGTACAAAATTGGCATTATCCTTCTTATTTTTAACAACAACGCCTTCGGTAATGTCCGACGCGACCAAATCAACTTCTTCGAAGGCAATGTTGTTGGATCGGAACTGGAAAACCCCGATTTTATCAAACTCGCTGAAAGTTTTGGCGCAATTGCTTATCGATCACATTCACCTGAGGCGTTTACGAGCCACCTCGCACAAGCTGTTTCTGGCTCGGAACATGGACCTGTGGTGATTGAAATTCCGTGCGAACGAGGCAGTGAAACTTCCGCCTGGGAGTTTTTACAACCCGCTGGTTACGGTTCCTGACGCTGGATGGCCACTTCGGATACACACCGCTTTGTTACGACTGAAAAATCATCGGTTCGACGCATTGACGCGCTTACGGGTTTTCAAGTGACAGAGGCATTTAGCCGCTTTAACCAATGCGATGAGATTTATTGTCGCTCGGAGTGGGACGAAGAAGTCATGTCCGAAAAAGCGGCGGCTTTTTTTCAGGGCTACCATATGCCCAATGCCCGCTCGCGAAAGACTGACGGGTTTTCGCAGCGCGACTACGCTCTGCGGAATGCTTCGTGGCATGTCACCAATATACTGCGTGACGTGAAACGGGAATCCGAGGGTTTGAAGGAAGGTTTTTTCGATCACTTCTCTTTGCATGACGAGGGCTGGCCTACGCCCTACGTATTCGAGTCTGCCAGAGAGGCAACTAACGACATGAGCAAGGCGGCACGTTTCTGCGGAGCAGATCTGGTTGGCGTTTGTGACTATGATGAGCGATGGGTTTACGCCGAGGCATTCTGCGATAAGACCAAAAGAGGAAAACCATTGTCGCTGCCGGACGATCTGCCGCACGTGATTGTTACCGGCGAATCAATGGACCTTGATCTTACGAAAACTGTGCCTTCAGCACTCGCTGGCTCGGCAACAGGCATGGGCTATGGTTACGATGTCATTACGCTGCTGACCCTCGCACAATACATACGGAACCTCGGCTACAGAGCCTACGCCACGATGAACGACTCTGCCTTAGCTGTGCCTCTAGCCGTGCAAGCAGGATTAGGTGAAGTCGGCCGGCACGGTTTGTTGATCACAGAAGAGTTTGGACCTCGCTTGCGACTCGGAAAAATTTTTACCGACATGCCGTTAATCGCAAGCAAACCGAAAAAGTTCGGAGTGGAAGCGTTTTGTAACATCTGTGATCGTTGCGCCAGCGCTTGCCCCCCGAAGGCGATACCCTTTGGTGCCCAGACTGATCAAGCATTGAATCGCTCTAACTTGATTGGTGTTATGAAGTGGACCACAGATGCTGAGAAATGCTTTAAATTTTGGGCAAACCAAAATTCTGATTGCTCAATCTGTATCCGCGCCTGTCCCTACAATCGCCCAGATACTAAAACATTGGGTCGCTGGTATCACAGACTCTGGCGCAAGCTTGCCAACTCGCCTTTCCGAAGGCTGGCATTATGGCTTGATGACCAGCTTGCGGACCGTTCAAGGCACAAATCAAGTTGGTGGTGGACTCGCTAGGGCTCAATATCGAATTAACATTTAGGAAAGTTGAATATGGCTGTAAGGCTAACTAAAGATTGGATCACAACAGGTGAAGCACTGGATAGATTGAAAGGCAATCTCGGTGTCTTCCAATTGGCTAATGCGCAACACGAGGTCATGTTTATTGGCTTCGCCGGAGGCAAAAGCCAATTTGGCCTGAAAAGTGAAGTCGCAGCAGCACTGGAAAAACATTCGGACATTGCCGCGGTCAGGTTCGAAATCACTACCGCATATCATACGCGTTATAGGGAGCTGCTGATGGCACATGTTGCGGACCACAATACGCTACCGAAATACAACGAACAAATTACCCTTGGGAGGTTGAGTCCGTCATGAAACTCGAAATGACACAGGAACAAACACTGATTACCGGTATGGTGCGTAAGTTCGTGCGCGAGGAAATAGTGCCGCTTGAGCTTAACCTTGATCCTGATGCAGATGAGCTTGCACCCGCGGACCGTGACCGATTGGTTGAGAAGACCAGAGAAATGGGGCTCTACGGGCTTGGTATTCCAGCTGAATACGGCGGCCCGGACATTGACCTGATGACATCTACACTCATTGCCATTGAGATGTCTCAACACCGCGCAGGTTTGTATGCACCTTGTTATGGCACTTTTGGCGGTGCTGGCCTTGCGCAACTGTTCGAAGCAACCGATGAGCAAAAGGAAAAATATCTTTTCCCAACGCTTCGTGGCGAGAAGCGTGGGTTTTTCGGTTTGTCCGAACCCTCGGGCGGCTCAGATCCTGCGCGGGCGATCCAGACAAAAGCTGAAAGAGATGGTGACCAATGGATTATTAACGGTGGCAAATTGTGGATTAGTGGTGCCGACAAGGCCGACTATGGGCTCGTTTTCGCTCGTACCGACAAGGACAAAGGTCGCAATGGTGTCACCTGCTTTATTGTTGATACCGACAATCCCGGTTTTCACGTGCGCCGTGTCGTTCATACCCTACGTTCGGCACACTATGCCACCGAATTACAATTCGAGGACATGCGTATTCCACATTCCAACATTCTCGGTGAGGTTAATAAGGGTTTTGCGATCGCTAGTCAGAGACTCACCCGACAACGTATTCCCTATGCAGCGGGCTGCCTAGGTGTTGCAATCAAAGCTCAGGAAATGGCGCTAGAATATGTACCGCAGCGAGAAACCTTTGGCGCCCCTCTTTCATCTCGTCAAGCGATCCAGTGGATGCTGGTAGACAATGAAATTGATATCAAACAAGCAACATGGATAACACTGGAGGCTGCTGCAAAGGCTGACAACGGCGAGAGTTTTCGCAAGGAGGCCGCCATGGCCAAGCTCGTGGCAACTGAAGCCGGTGGCAGAGTCGTCGATCGCTGCATGCAGATGTTTGGTGGACTCGGCGTCGCTAAAGATCTCCCGCTTGAACGGTGGTTCAGGGAGATGCGAATACGCAGGATTGGCGAAGGCCCGAGCGAGGTGCAGCGTCACGTCATTGCCCGTGAACTATTGGGAGAGTCATTGCGCTAGTTAGCTACCTTTGAACATCGGGTCGCGCTTGGCAAGCCGCGCGGCCTTACCTTCCTTTGCATCCTCGGATCTGCTCGCCGCTCTTGCCAACGCATCGACATCAGCATGTTCGATGCCATCACGAAATGTCATCTCCCGTAGCAGTAATGCTTTAATCGCTTTCAAAGACAAAGGCGCATTAGCCACCAGTCGCTGTAAGATGCTATCAATGGTTTTCTCGAAGTCTGCTTCATCTGCAATATGAGAAATCATTCCCAGGTCATGCATGCGTATGGCTGAAATGGGATCCCCCAGCAGCAAAATTTCTCTCGCACCTACGGGTCCTGCAACTTCAAGAAGTTTCTTGGCAAGAAACCAAGTCGGCGCCATACCAATTTGTGCAAGTGACATACCAAAGCGGGCATCACTCATCGCCACTACAAAATCACAGTGCAATGCGATTTCACAACCACCGGCAATCGCGTTACCTTGAACCGCCGCGACCACGGGTAGCGGGTAATGTTCCACTGCATGAAACACCGGCTCAATATCAACCGACATAGTCTGCCCAATATCTCGACCTGCACAAAAGGACGGGCCTGCACCGCGCAGTAAAGTCACCCGCTCATCTGCGTGGGGCTCTGAGGTAAAGGCCTCCATCAACTGCTCCAACATCTCATCTGTCATCGCATTGCGTTTTTCGGGCCGATTCATCGTAACGGTGCGTACACCTGCTTCAAGACTTGTTTTTAACAACATTTTTCCTCGAAAATTAAGACACTTATTTTGGTTGCATGAATCAAGAGTTTCCAAACTCCCCTGAACATTGTCAAACACGATTTTATCGTCAGAGCTTAAGCTTCAGGCCGCATTTGATAGGTATCGATTAAAGTGATTTCAGCCTCTCTTTGGACCAGCCCAGTGCGTGCATCACTTCTTCGGTGTGTTCTCCGGGAATAGGTGCATGGCGACGCAGTGATGTCGATAGCTTCTCGTACTTGACTGGATCGCGCACCGAGCGATAGGTGCCAACAGACGGGTGCTCGACAATGGGCATAAAATCGACGGCCTTAAGATGCGGATCATCAAGCAGATCCTCCAGATTAAGCACCGGATTACAGGGAATCGAATGATCATCACAGATATCCATCCACTGCTGGGTAGTCCGCGAGGGTGCCGCTTTCGCGACCAACCCATACAAAACTTCAATATGTGTCATTCGCAAGTTATGAGAGGCAAAACGCGCATCATTCAATACATCAGGTGTGCCAACGATGGTAAAAAAATCGCGCCAGTTACTTTCCGTATAGGGAAGAATGGCTACCCAGCCATCAGCACTTTCATAAGGACGTCGTTCCGGATTCAATAACCTTGAGTAACCAACAGTGCCGGTAGGTGGCACCAGTGCAGCACCACGAAAGTGCTCGATAAGGTTAAAGGATGCCATGGTCTCGAACATTGGGACATTTATCGTTTGCCCCTCTCCACTAGACTGGCGAAACAATAAAGCAGCCATCACAGCCTGCACGACAAAAAGGCTGCAAGTTTTATCCACAATTACTGACGGCGCGTAAGTTGGCTTTCCGGTTAACTGAGTCGATAGACCCGCAAAGCCCGACAGCGCTTGAATCGCATCGTCGTAGGCAGCCCGTTCTGCGTAGGGTCCATCTTCACCGTAGCCATTAGCGAGACAGTAAATCAACCCTGGATGCCTCGATCGCACTTCATCGGCGGAGAACCCGAGGCGATCAAGCGCAGCGGCCCTCATGTTGCTCACGAGCACATCAGCTGACTCAATCAGATCCCACAAAGCCGCTTTACCCTGCTCCGACTTTAGGTCTAGCCTCACACTGCGTTTGTTTCTTTGGATATCAAGCGAAATGCCACCCATACCGGTTGCATCTCCCATAACCGAAGTTGCCGCTGAGGGCGGTACAATTTGAATCACATCAGCGCCATGGTCAGCAAGCATTCTACAAGCCAATGGTCCCATTAACACTGACGTCAAGTCGATGACTCTAATACCATCAAGTGCACCGGGGCGTTGATCCTCGCTAATCATTTTTCTTCTCCAAGGCTCTGTTACCCAGACCTGTTAATTCGAATCCGCGACATTTCTGTTACTATTATACCTGTCCTCATTGGGTAGTTCAGTCGTTCCGACTGGCTCAATGGATCACTCGCTGATTGCTGGTTTCTTATGCGTATTCTCCTTGGCAAAATGTTAGCGCTTGTCCTTTCCGCATTGCTGCCGACGATAAGTGCGCTTGCTGAGGACGCACCACAAGCCACCCCCAGCAGCGAAATCGACGGCTTCAATTTCAACTTCGTCTACACCGGCGAGTTCGCTACCAGTAACGGCGGTTTATTGAGCGGTGATGCCTATCTCGACAATATTGACATGACGCTGGAAACCGACCTCGAATCACTATTGGGTTGGTCAAACAGCAAGCTGATGATTTATGTGCTGGGAAATCAGGGCCGCAGCCCCTCGGCTTTTATCGGTGATACACAGGGCGTCAGCAACATTGATGCACCGGACACTTGGAAACTTTACGAACTTTGGTACCAGCGCACATGGGTGCAAGATAAGTACTCAATTCGCGCCGGCCTGTATGATTACAATTCAGAGTTCGATGTTTTAGAGACAGCCGGATTGTTCCTTAATAGTTCGTTTGGCATCGGACCTGATATCGCCCAGAGCGGGGAAAACGGACCTTCCATATTTCCTACTACCTCTCTTGCATTGCGCGGACGATTTACGACGGATCGTAATTTCTATTTGCAAGGTGTGATACTCGACGGTGTACCCGGCGACCCACTAAATTCGCATGGTACTCACATCAAACTGAATAGCGAAGATGGGCTGATGCTTGCACTGGAGGCTGGTAAAATTTTGGATGAAGGGGCTTACAAGAAAATTGCAGTCGGGAGCTGGCGCTATAGCAAAAACTCTGTCGAAAGTGCTGCCGGCCTGGCCATTTCTGGACAAAAAAACTGGGGGATTTATGCGCTCGCAGAAGCGCGTTTATTCAACGAAAACGACGTCTTGCAGGGGCTCTCGGGCTTCGTCCGCTACGGCATCGCTAATAGTGATATTAACCAGCTCGATAGCTATTTGGGCATTGGCGCTGTTTATACCGGCTGGTTTCCTAAAAGAAATCAAGATCAGCTTGGGATCGCAATTGCCAATGCTTTCAGTAGCGATCAATATCGTGCAGAAAGTGCAATCGCTGGCAGCAAATCCGAAGGACGAGAATCAACTATTGAAATCACCTACCGAGCCCAACTCACGAAATGGTTGGCCGTTCAGGCAGACTATCAACATGTAATCAACCCAGGTTTGGAAGGCACTGTTGCAAACGCCAACGTGTTTTTGTTCCGATTTGAGATTGGGTTCTAACGGCTTCTGTGCGCGCTAGGTGCAACTACAGAAAGTCGTTAATTAAGTTTTTCGACGGAATTAAAAAGCTCAAACGTATAGGAGACAATCGAAACACAAAGCGGAAGATGAATGAACTATCACTGGACTCAATCCCTGACTCATTCAAGGTACATCTGGGACATCGTTTTATTGGTGAGCTTCGTCATCGTCATGTCCCCCAATGCAACCACCATCATCGTCCACGAGTGGGTGAGCCTTATATTCCTGACGCCCTTCACCATTCACTTGCTGCTTCACTGGCAATGGATAGTACAGAGTGGTCGTCGTTTTTTCAGCGACATCAACCTTGTCAACCGGTGGCATTTCATACTTGACGTTGCGCTTTATCTGACAATGACATTTGCCATTATTAGTGGATTCCTCGCGAGCGAAGCCTTGTTACAACAAATCAACGCAAATTTTATCGCAGACGCATTTTGGACACAGGTACATCACCAATACAGCAACCTGTTATTTCCGCTGTTAGGTATTCATCTCGCAGTTCACTGGCGCTGGATTATTGACTTAACCAAACGGGTTTTTGGTCGCGGCGGTATAAAATGAATGTACTCAAGCAGCAGCTCACGCTAAGGCTTACTACCGTCATATTTTTTACGCTCTTACTCTGTCTCGGTTTCTATTTGCTCGGATTCACCGCATGGGCCGAAGGAATTCGAGAAACCGTTTTAGCAGAGACATCTAACGACCCAAAAGAGCCGCGAGAATATGTAAAAACACTGCTAGCTTCAGTGGCTAAAGTTTGTTTTCTACTTGGCATTCCGCTGTTGCTTACCCTCGGGATAAACCGACTTAGACTGATCAAGCAAAGCTAACAAGGGTGGGCGACGCCCACCCGACAAACACTATCCTCTTATATAAGCAAAAAAACTTTCACGATTCGCTGCGGTGTCATCAGCGATTCTCTTGCTGATAGGGTCGTCCGCAAAGGCAGCACGCCATTCAGCTAGCCCAGGAATTCTGTCATTTAAATCGACACCCAAAATGGCACTTCCCATGTCAGCAACCGACAGACAGTAGTACAGATAAATATCTGCCATCGTGTAGGTTTCGCCCGAGACCCAGGGAGAAAAGCTCGCTAACGCGTTCATGCTGTTGATCCCTCTACCGACCACGCCGTTAATTTCATCTAGAATTTGTTCTGGCGCAGGTTTACCGCTGAAGCTGAAGGGGAGGAGCCTTCTGAAAGGTAATTCTAGATATAGCTCTGCCATATGCATGAGCTGTCGCACCTTGTTTCGGGCAAGCGGCTCTGCAGGAAACAACGGCTTCTCGGGATAAGCATCCTCAATGTACTCACAAAGTACCGCAGCTTCGGAAAGGTGCTCACCGTCATCTGTTGTCAGGCTTGGCACCTTGAGTGCCGGACTGAGTTCGTCGTAGCCCGAGGCACTGGGGTAAACGAGCTCTTCTTCAAACGCGACGCCCTTGTATAAAAGGGCATGCTTGGGCATGTTGTAATAATTACTATATGAAAAGCCGTGCAGTATTGGCATTAATGATCTCCGATTGGGCAGCTCAGCATTTTTCTCTCGGCTGCGATTGGTGTTGTAAGCGGCGGGACTATACCAAATTATGTTGGAGAAACTAAAACTCTTGGCCAACTTCTGTCATGCAGTGTTATTTTCTAACCAATCTAGGTATCACTGACGCAACCAGCGCGATATTACAAAGCAATTTAGTCAACAGATTGATGCAAATCATCGGGAGCAAATATGGCAACATCGGTACCCGCTTATATTCTCGGGCAAGCCCAGAAAAGTTTTCATGCAGCAGAAACAGCCGATCACCCAAGAAAACTGATGAGTGAAATTGCGCTAGCGGCACTTGAGGACGCTGCGATTGAGCCGTCCGCGGTCGACGCTGTCGGTTGCGTAGACCCCTTGAGCTGGACTTACCCTGAACTTGCAAAGAGCGTTGCTGCTGATATGGGCTGCAATAAGGGTGTGCGGGAATTTTGGTTACCCGGTGGTGGCACGACGCCTCAAGATCTGACCCATGAAATAGCCATTGCAATGGATGCCGGCGAAATCGACATCGCTGTGATCTTCGGCGCTGAGGCGATGCGTACAAGACGCAAGGCAACCCGAGCTGGGAAAATGCTTGACTGGCCTGCACGCGACAAAAGCGTTAAGGCCATGCGCGGCCAAAAGCCTTTCACATCCCCCTGGGAAGCTCAACACGGTCTTCGGCTGCCGATACAATCATTTCCTATGCTTGAAAACGCGCTACGCACCGCTAACGTTCGCAGTGCCAGTGCACAGATTAATATCGCCGCCAAACTGCTACACAAGAATGCGCTGGTTGCTGAAAAAAATCCTCACGCTTGGTTTCAAAAACCACCGTCGATAGGCGAGATCAGCGAAGTTACCGCCGAAAACAGAATGATCTCCTATCCCTATACCAAACGCATGAATGCGATTATGGATGTTGATCAGGCAGCAGCGATTGTTATCGTTTCAGACAAATATCTTAACGCTTCCGGCCGACGTTCACGGGCAGCAGCCATTCTTGGTGGCGCCGGTGCCGAGGAAGTATGGAATCCGATGCAAAGACCATCTTTGTCTACCTGCGTAGGAATGGAAGTCGCGTTCGAAGCCACATTAAACAGCGCCGGGGTCAAGGTCGAAGATATTGATGCGTTCGATTTATACAGCTGCTTTCCTGTTCCAGTGGAGCTCGCGCTTGACACACTTAAGGTTTCACTCAACGATCCTCGACCGTTCACTATGACCGGCGGACTGGCATTCGGCGGAGGCCCTGGCAACAACTACGTGATGCATTCCCTCGCAACTGCGGTAGCGCACCTTCGCGACAATCAAGAGGAAGTCATCATGATTACCGGCGTGGGAATGGCAAACACCAAACACGCCGCGACCATTCTCGCTGCGGCGGAGAAGGTACCCAATGCGGCAACGGGCAAAACAGTTTATCGACTTGCTACCGGTGACAAAGAAATCCCTGTCGCAAGAGAGGCGTCTGGCACCTGTACCATCGCAACCTATACGATTGAGTACGATCGCACAGGGATTGCTACAAATATCATTTATATTCTTGATACAGCAAAAGGTGAGCGTGCGATCGCCAATGCTCGGAACCCGACTGATACTGCCTACGTACTTCTCTCGTGCGATCCGATTGGTCGCAGCGGCGAATTAAGCTGGGACGCGGACTTGGACCAACAGTTCTTCGAGCTTGACTAAGGTGACTCATGTTCTGAGTGGTAATCACCTCTGTTCACAAAAGCAGCACCCGCTTCCCTGTGATGAGAGAAACTGGGTTCTTGCTTGAAGTTTTCCTCGACCCAGGCAAGCGCCGTTTCACGATCAAGGCTAGTATCCCAGACTTTGCCCTGAGGTTGACTCACATGCCAAGGTGTATCCCAAAATACTTCTAAACCATTTCCCTCTGGGTCACTGAAGTAAATTGACAGTGTGTTGCCATGAGACAAGGGCAGTGTTTTTATCTCTTGTCTTGCAGACAGTTGGCGCTGCAGCGCCTTCACATCATCAAAATTTTCAACACGGAATGCCAAGTGATTGAGTGGGTTGCCTGACGTCTCTCCCTCTCTCATCTGCACCAGCGCAAGCTGGTGATGCTCATCCGGCGAATTGCTCATGAACACAATTTCTGGTGCATTTGGCGCAATCTCACCGCGGTCACTGATAGTAAATCCGAGTACGCCGGTATAAAACGCCAACATATTTTCCATATCATGGACATTAAGAACCGCATGTGACCAGCTCAATTTCATGAAAATTCTCCCAAAAGCGCAGTGGCAATTTTCCCAGCTTAACCAGTTTTACTAGGCGAAACAAAATATCCAACAGCATTTGTTCAACGCCGGTTTCGCGTCAATGTTGTGGTATTCACCAGACTCTGGCATAAGTGTGACTGTTATGAAAATTTTTGAGATAGACGATGGACAGCAAAATCGCCGAGTTTGAAAAAGTTGCACGCGAACTAAGAGGCGCCTACCAAGGCGCGCCAATCGAACCACCCAGAGATGTCATGGATCCAACCGATGTTGATGCCGCTTACCGTATACAAGCGCTCAATACGAAACACTGGATCAATCAAGGACGAACTATCGCTGGATGGAAAATAGGGCTTACCGCAAAAGCTGTACAAAAACAGCTTGGCGTAGATCAACCGGACTTCGGTGTGTTGTTTGAGGACATGCGGATTCCCGACGGCGGTCAGCTCAAAATGAATCAAGTAATCCAGTCTCGCGGCGAGGCTGAAATTGCGCTAGTGCTCGGTAAAGATGTCGATGCCGAGAATATTACTGCACAGGATGTAGAAGAGGCTGTTGACTACGTTGTACCCGCAATTGAAATCGTCGACAGTCGCATTGCTGATTGGAAGATTACTTTTGCGGATACTGTCGCTGACAACGGATCCTCAGCTTACTACGTACTCGGAGAATCAAAACTGCCCATTAAAGGCCTGGATCTTTACGCCTGCGGCATGGTGCTAGAGGTTGATGGCACGATCGCTTCACTCGGCGCGGGCGCCGCCTGTCTTGGCCACCCACTAAATGCAGCAGCATGGCTAGCCAACACATTAGTGACTCGCGGTCAGACACTCAAGGCGGGGCAAGTGATTCTAACAGGGGCACTGGGGCCGATGATAAACTTGAAGCCTGGCCAACAAATCAAATCATCTATCGGTGGACTGGGGAGCGTAGGCTTTTCCTGTTCAAGCGAATAACTCGTGTAACAGCTATCATTTATTACCTCTGTTCGCACACAGAATCATATCAGGGACAATGGAAGTATCGATGAAAACCAATTCAACCAACGCGGAACTTATGCACCCGGTGGGCAACGCCGATGCATGGAGCGAGAGCTACTACTTTAATTTTGTCGATGGCGATACTGGCATCGGCATGTTTACTCGGATGGGATTTCGCCCGGGAGACAGCTGGGCTGATGCGCTGCATGCAATCTATTTACCGGGACGTCGCGTCGCATTCACTTATGGCCGCAGAGAGATTGGAGCAGACCTCAGCCAGTACAATGATGACTTAACCGCTGGCAATCTCACCATCACTCTTATCGAGCCGCACAAGCGTTGGCGAATTCAGTACGACGGTCCGGCACAAGATATTGGTGATGCGTCGATACTCCTTGAGCGCAGAAAACTGCGTCCGCCGGGTTGGTTCAAAGATTCAAGACTGGTGATGGACCTCCACTTCGACTGTATTACTGAGCCACACTTCACTTCTTCTGATGATGCCGACACCGGTGCCTATGGTCATTTCGAACAAAGCGGCCGAGTAACCGGAAAAATAAACCTAGATCATGAAACATTTAATGTCAGTGGATACGGTGTCAGAGATAAGTCGTGGGGTCCCCGAGACTGGGGAGCAGCGCAGCGTTCAAGCAAAGACGAGGAAAAACAGAACACCGGCCCCATGTTCTCCACACCGCAGCAGCCCGCGCCTTTCGTAAACTGGTTTTCGATGAACTTTGGGAGCGACGCCGCGCTCGGTGGCTCATGCTTCCGTCAGCCTTCAGGTGAAATAAAAGGGGCAGGATGGATCCAGCGTGACGGTAAATCCAGCGTCCTTAAAAATGTTGTGATAACGACCAAGTATCGCGAGGGCTCCATACTTCACGATACCGTCGCACTGACGGGTTCTATTGACGGCAAAGAGCCCATCAAAATTACTGGCAACATCATCAACATGTGCCCTACCAAAGTACCTATGCCCGGCGGTGCAACCTTTATCAACGAGGGGCTCGCCGAGTTCACTTGGGACGGTGCAACGGGCTTTGGAATTGCGGAACACTGGCATGCAGTTAACAAAAGTTGAACGATGTTATCCAGAGGCTATTGTCTTCGTCATCCTAACGTCCATCATCATTTTTCCGCATATTCGTCATTCGATTTCATCCTTTGCACTGAAAACGCAATTGTCGGTGTATGATATCCACAACGCGAGCCCACGAGCATCATAATTCGCTCGGCGGAAGGCCAGAACGTATCGGGCGAAGAAACGATTTTAGAGAAAAACAAAACATGACATCAGGTTCAAGAAAACATGAGTAAAGCACTGGATGCTCTTGCCATATTGCAGGAAGGGAACGCCCGCTTTGTCGAAGGCACCTCGCACTACGACCCGGCGTTAAACGCTGTGGAACGCAGCCGCCTACTTGGCGGCCAGTCCCCGATCGCTGTCGTACTCGGTTGCTCAGATTCCCGAGTACCGGTAGAAATGGTATTCGATCAAGGTTTTGGCGATCTGTTTGTTATCAGGGTCGCAGGCAATGTCGTTGCGTCTTCTCAAATCGCCAGCGTTGAATTTGCGGCAGAAACGTTCGGCGTCAGATTGGTTGTTGTCATGGGGCATACAAATTGCGGCGCTGTGGCTGCGACCATTGATGCTTTGAAAAAAAATACACAACCGGAGTCTCTGGGTAGCCTGAGATCTATCGTCGATCGCATCCGTCCGGCGATTGAAGGCCTATTGAATCTTAATCTGGAAAAAGATCAACTCATGGAACAAGCAGTGCGTTTCAATACGCGCATCTCGACAAACTCTCTCAGGCATGGCTCACAATCACTCGAGCGCATGACTGAGGAGGACAATTTGCTGATCATTTCAGCCGAATACTGTCTTGAAACCGGGAAGGTGGAATTTTTTGATGGCGTGCCCACAGAAGATAGTAAAATTGGCGCTTATACAAAAGATGACGATAAGGGTTCGTTTCCGGGATCAGCGCTGCTTGGCAAACTCGTGGACAGATTTCGCGACACCTGATTAGATTGCCGGTTCCGCCGAACCTTTGTTCTATGGCATTATCACTGAGTTATCTGAAACCAACGAAGTCATGGAGATATAAATGTCAGAATCAACTGAAGAAGCAGTATTAGTCGAACGTCGTGGAAGAGTGATGATTATCACCTTAAATCGACCTGAAGCAATGAACGCAATTAACGGCGCCTTGTCCCACGGTTTACTCAGCGCCGTACAAGAGCTCGATGCGGATGATTCGCTCACAGCGGGTGTTATCACCGGTAATGGTCGCGGGTTTTGTTCGGGCATGGACCTTAAAGCATTTGCCCGCGGGGAAGATATTGGCCCTCTGGGCACATTTGTCCGTGGCGGTTGCAACAAACCACTGATCGCTGCCATTGAAGGTTTCGCCATCGCCGGTGGCTGTGAAATTGCGCTCACCTGTGATCTGTTCGTTGCCTCAAAAGGTGCAAAGATTGGTATTCGAGAAGTCAAGGTTGGACTATTTGCCGCGGCGGGTGGCGTATTCAGACTACCTGCAAGAGTCGGCTACGCAACAGCAATGCAAATGGCAATTACCGGAGAACCTATTACGGCTGAACAAGCTCTAGCATGTGGTTTGTTAAGTGAACTTACCGAGCAAGGTGGCGCACTCGAGGCCGCTATTGCACTCGCAGAAAGGGTTGCGCAGAACGCACCGCTCGCAGTCGCCGCATCAAAAAGTCTGATCCGTGCGGCAGCGCAAGGCATCGAAGAAGACAAACTTTGGGAGATGCAGATACCACTTCAGAAGAAAGTCTTCAGCTCAAACGACGCGAAGGAAGGACCCAAGGCGTTTGCTGAGAAACGTGAACCGAACTGGACCGGAACCTAGTCACTCAGAGAAAAGCCTTGAAGGAACGGGGACTTATACCCGTTCCTTTTTGGTTCGCTTCAGCCCCAGAGCTGATCCTATCCAAGCCCGTCGTCTCGTCTGCTACGATCCTACAACCCCACCATCGCGACGCCGAATGACCAATGTGCTATCACGGGGTATCGTCTTTCCGTCATAGGCAGCGGGAAAACTGGTTAATTTCGGATCGCCATCACCCGGATGCTGAACATTCACAAACAGCGCTTTTCTGTCCGGCGTACTGGCAATACCGGTTATTTCGCACCCAGTGACACCCGATAACAATCTTCGAACATCACCCGTATTAGTATCGGCTACCAACAACTGATTGCAGTGTCCGTCTCGTTGATTTCCATCGGTCATCATAAACAGTCGGCCATCCGGGTCTGCCCAAAGACCATCTGGGCAGCTAAATGAGTGCTCGTCGGCAAGGTGATCCTTTGCCATTAGGAATATGTCCCAAGTGAATGTTGTACCCACTAAATTGTCGCTGTCATGCCAGCGAATAATGTGCCCGTGTGGATTCGGCGCCTGAGGGTTAGCGGCGTTTGGCACGATCCGAGCCTTATTTTTCGTCAGGGAACAGTAGACGTCGCCATTCGGTGCCACGGTAGCCCATTCTGGCCGGTCCATGTCTGTCGCACCGAGCGCAGTCGCCGCCAATCGAGTATTAATAAGGATGTCAGCCTGATCTTTGAAATCTTTTTTCAACGTTGGATTGTCTGCTGTGAGTGGCAACCACTCGCCTGTGCCACCCTCGTCAAATCGCGCCACGTACAACACTCCTTCGTCCAGCGGACTCACCCCCCTCGCGAGCATGTCCTCGTAGTTGCCCGCAGAGACAAACTTATAAATGTGCTCAAACTCGTCGTCGTCACCCATGTAGATCACCACGCGACCATCTTGGCTAACACCGTGTCCTGCACCCTCGTGTTTGATCCGACCCAGCGCCGTTCGTTTAACCGGCACATGATTCGTATCGAAGGGGTCAATTTCCATTACCCAACCAAATCGATTGGCTTCGTTCTGATAGTCGGGATTTGAAAGATCGAAGCGCGGATCAAACCGCTCCCAGTAATAGCGCGCACCGGTTTTACTTAACCCATAACGCGCCTGTCTGGCCGCGGGAGAGAAGTCACCCGTCGCAGCAAAGTACAGATCAAAGTTCTCTTCGCAGGTGAGATAAGTGTTCCACGGTGTTTGACCATTTGAACAGTTCGCGAATGTGCCGCGATATTCATTGCCAGCATTGTTCATCAAATCAGCGCTCGCTGCTGCGGGTCCACTAAATCGCGTTTTGGTATTCGCGTGGAGGCGCCTGGCGAACTGGCTTTCTACTCTCTGCCACTGGCCGTCTGACTCTGCCACTTCGACAATCGTAACGCCGTGGGCATACTGGGATGTTCGCACGTCTGACAGCAGATTCGGTTCTCGCTTTCCTAGCACCTGCCGGTTACGGCCATATTCATGGTTTAGCGACAGTAGACCCCGCTTACCGTCATCTGAGATTGGAAAATAGGCCATGCCGTCGTGACCAATACCAACTTGCTGAACTTGTGCTGCCTCGATCTGAGGATGTTGAAATTCCGGCCCATCCGGCTGCAGTGAAGTACCCCATGGCACCAGCACCTCGTACTGATAATCCTCTGAAATCACCGGCATCCGGCCCGCGCCAATAGAAAACGGTACAGGCCGAAAGCCAATCAGTGAGCGCTTACCCTCCGCTATAATGTTGTTTCCATTGGTACAACCGACCATATACTGTACTGCAGCGGCCAAGCCGCCTTTGAGAATTGTTCTACGTTGAATCTTTATGATGTTACCCTGATGCAAATTACGCTGTGAATATCTGAAGATGCGTACTCTACCCTGCCGATTAGAATTCCACACCCCGTACTAGGAAATTGCCTCGCTTTATTCAGCAATTAACTACGCACGGTTAAACTCAAGCGACAATCAGAGGCGAATCACCAAAATGAAAACAACGTTAGCTATATCGTCTGGCATAGCGATTTCTCTTTTTCTGCTGTTCTCACCACGCATACTTGCTGCAGATTTGAAGATCACTATCGAAGATATTGTCGAGCAGGAAGGTCACATCATTATCGCTGTGCTTTCTTCGGAACAACAATTTGGCGATGAGGCAGCGGCCTCTGCTTCATTAATCACAGCGCCCTTGGGGGAGACCACATCCATCACTCTGCGTGACGTAAATCCTGGCTTTTATGCCATCAGGGTTCTGCATGATGTAAACGGAAATAACAAAATGGACACAAACTTTGTCGGCATGCCCAAGGAGCCGTGGGGGTTTTCGAATAATGCTAAAGGGAAATTCGGTCCGCCTAAATGGTCAGCTGCTCGATTTGAGGTTAAATCGGACACGCAGGCTACTATTAATCTCAACCGATAGGCATGCCCAAACCTCACAAAATCATGCTCGAGAGACTTACTAACTGAGCAACCTATAGAATTGTGAGTTCATTTTTTCATCGATATGTGCTTTCGTACTTCTATTACCTCATGTATTTACTCATGGATTTGGCAGCCGATGGCAATTAAAGCTGAAACAGGCTTCTCGCTTAAAGACCAGTTATTTAATGCACGATCCGTCCGAGTGCTTTCTGACGCGCTTGCAACATCCTTCGCAGAACAACAGACCCAATTCAATCAGGAGCAGTTTGAAAAGTTGGTCCTAGAAAAGTTTCCCACGCTTGAACTCAAACAACGTATCGACTGGATGGTTACAGCGCTTGCGATGCACCTGCCAGAAAACTTTGATGAGGCTCTTAAGATACTTGAGGGTTCACTGCCCGCGCCTCTTGACCCTAACAAAACCGATGACGACTTTGGTGAGTTTATATGGGCAATACCGGGAGAATTTGTGGCCAGGTTCGGTTGCACCGAGTCGACGCTAACGAAGTCTCTCTCTTTTCTCCGCGAAAGCACCAAACGATTCACCGCCGAAAACTCAATACGGCCTTTTCTTCGTCAATATCCCGCAGAGAGCCTATCTTTTATCAAAGAATGTGCTTTGAACAACAACTATCACGTTCGCAGACTCGCCTCCGAAGGTATTAGGCCATTTTTACCATGGGCTGAGCGGGCGAACGTAAATCACAATGCCATATTTGAAGTGCTAGAGTTGCTCAAACACGACAACACGCGATACGTCATACGCTCTGTTGCCAATACGCTAAACGATCTATCAAAACTTGAACCTGAGAGGGTCATTGCCACACTGACTAGGTGGCAAAAACACACAAGTTCAGAGACGCAATGGTTAATCCGGCACGCACTGCGCACATTGGTGAAACGGGATCACCCGGGTGCCCTTGCTCTTCTGGGCTACCCAATCGCACCGGCGTTCAGCGTAAACGCCGTTTCAGTGGCTGAATCTGTGCGGGTGGGTGAAAATCTGATGTATACCTGTGTCATTAAATCGGAGGCAAACCAAAACCTTAAGGTCGCGCTTCGCGTTCACTACCTTAAAGCGAACGCAAGTCATTCACCGCGTGTTTTTGCCGTCAAAGACGTTCAGGCACAAGCAGGAGAGGAACTTCGGGTAAATAAAAAAATCTCGTTTCGCCCGATCACCACCCGAACAATGTATCGCGGCGAACACCATGTCGAGATTGTCGTAAACGGCGTTGCCCGAGGTAAAAGGTCCTTCTTGCTGGCATAGCAATTTCGAACACGAGGAGCGTTAGCGACGAGCCATCACGCTGACATGCTTGTTAGTCAGGGTGCACATCGCTCGAAAAACATTGGAATGCCGGGGTTTGGGCGGGAAATGAATTTCATGCACGATCTCGGCGGGAACTGGCTGGTCAGCCTTATTCATCGTTTTCATGGTCAACGTACTCTTTACCCTGCATCAGCACCTGCGCAATCACCATTCGAGTTTTTAACCCAAAATCTACGCCCAGACCAAGACACTCTCGAAAGGTCCAAACTTCCTGCTCTTCAATTCTTTTTTCTAATTCTTCGTACATCGCGCAATATTCGATGAGATCACCGCTGGATGCAACCCTCAGAGATCAACACCACAACTAAATGCCGGGTAAACAGACAGGAATTGAACTGAAACTGTGCAGGATTTATAGTTGCCTACGCTTTTGAAACAAGTGCTCTCATTTTACGCATCCTGGAAAAAACATGTCCTCACTCAATTTCTGCCCTAAATGCGGTGACCCTATCTCTACTCGACACGATGGCGAACGTGAGCGACAGGCATGCGTCGCCGTCGGTTGTGGGTTTATTCACTTCGGAGAGTTCTCTATCGGCTGCGCCGGTGTCGTCACTCGTGAAATCGATGGCGTCACCAAAGCACTGCTAGTCCAACGAGGGCATAATCCATTTGCAGGTATGTGGCAAATTCCCGGCGGCTATGCTGAGCACGACGAGCTACTATCGACCGCCGTCGAGCGAGAAGTTCACGAGGAGTCAAAAGTGATCGCTAGCGTGCATGACGTGCTCGCCTTTCGTCATTCTCTCGGCGGCAGCCGCGGCGGCCCGTCAACCAACATTTACGTCATTTTCCGTCTTAACTACGAATCTGGAGAACCCGCCTTTGATGGTGACGAGATCAGCGATGCCGGTTTTTACTCTCTGGAGGAAATGGAACACATTGAAGGCGTTCAGGGGCTTTCGAAATGGGGCATTCAACAAGCCCTGCAGAATAAGCCGGGCACTGGCCTCTCAATTGGCGCTATCGATGAGCGCAGCAAAGCGGGTGACTGGCAGTTATTTGGCCTGTCATTTTAGTTGCAACGCCTGCAATAAGTCTTCAAACGCAGGTTCCGATTGCCAATCCTTGAAGTCGGAAAGCCGATTAAAGACTTCAGCAGCCGCGTCATGAAACCCACCGGGTAATCCAGCGCTGTCAAACGTGGCTGCTATCTGTTCCATTTCACCCGCAAAACGCCAGGCCTTAGCGGAATTTGTCGTGACTTGCTGCTTGGTGTTATTTGTAAAGGCTTCCCCCCATTGCTCAGCCAGCACATCACCTACACCCTCTTTATCTGCAACGGCGAGCACAGCAGCTAGTAATGCTGTCGACCCTTTCGTGAAGGCGGCGAAACACATCTTGAGCGCAGAGGCTGCACCAATGTCACAGCCCGCAACACCCGTAAGTAAGGGAGAGTGCTCGAATAATGCTATCACCTGACTGACGTCGGGACCTGAAAGCCATAATCTGGTGCCGGCTGTAGCTTGCCATGCCGGACCACCAATAATTCCCCCATCAACAATCCTTGCCCCTTTATCATTGGCAATTTCCGCGATCGCTCGAGTTTGTTTCGGAGCAATGGCATTACAGTCAACATAGGTGCCTTTGAAATCCAGAGAAAATACCTGGCTCGCCAACGACAAGGCACTGGCGGGGGGACAAACACTCAAAATTAGCTCGCTTTCATTGACCAGCGCGGCGAACGAATTCACACGAGTCAAACCTGCTTTTTCAGCCCGCATGCGAGTCGCATCACTTCTCCCCTCTGACGCCCACAACACTTCATCTACGTTGGTTAACGCAGCAGCTCCTACTGAAGCCCCCATCGCGCCAGGGTTGAGCAAACCTACAACTGTCATCTCTTAATGCCTCTTTCTCGGACTTGGTGGTCACCTTCGAACTTTGTGTTTAACCATAGCAAATAAGTAACCTCCCCAGACAGTCAAAGAGGCACGAGGGCACCCAAGCGAAAATCATCAAACGGGATACTTTGCATACCCTCTGGCAACAGCAACCATCAGAGACGACGTAAAACGAACCATTGTGTGCAGCATTGAAAGCATTTGGGCAGCCGTCGTATTACTTTCTGTGGCTCGCCATCTCCTTATCGATGCCACTTGCATCGAAAACCCGATTCGGTGCACAGTAGGTTTTTTAACAGGCGTTTCTGAAATATCATTTTGCTATCGAGCGACCTTGGCAGCATTCTTTACCGCAAGTCTTTCGCTCGCAACACTCGAGGGTCATTTATGGAAACTTTTGCGTATACCCAACGCCTTGCAACTTTAGGGCTATTACTCTTTGGTCTATCCTCACCAACATTCTCGCAACAGGTATTCGAGGGCACACATGCCGTCTCACCGCTCTTTCAAGGTCAAACAAGAGCCCCGCTCGCATTAAAAAGCCCAACCTTCAATGTCATCGAATTCGTCACGAGCTTACACCGACCCTGGGCGATGGTGCACATGCCAAATGGCAAGATGATGGTTACAGAGGTGCCTGGGCGCATCAGAATTATCACAAAAAAAGGTTTCGTCTCCGAGCCTATCGATGGCGTGCCGGCAGTTCGAGCATGGGGATCTCGCGGCCTAAATGACATTATTCTCGACCCGAATTTCGAAACGAATCGGAAACTTTATTTTTCCTACCTTGCACCCCCAGCCGATGTAGAAAGCGACAACTCCGACAACCGCTACAAACAATTTGCAGAGGAACGACTTGAGTGGAACAAGCTTTCGCGGCAAGAGAAAAACAAACAACCCTGGGGGACTTGGCGAGTTGCTAGTGCCACTCTTGCAGAAAATGAACGCAGTATCTTCAACGTGAGAACAATTGTTGAAACAACACCGAGCAGAATGGCTTTTGACAAAAGCGGTAAGCTACTGATCACAACACAGCGAAAGAGTCCGATGGGCGAGCAAGATCTCAAGGCAAGCTTTGGTATGATTTTGCGTCTTAATACCGATGGATCAGTACCTGATGACAACCCGTTTATTGGCAACGACGAGATTAATGATATGGCCTACGCCGTGGGCCTACGCAATTCAAACAGTCTAGAATTGAATCCTGCAACCGGCGATTTTTGGGTTGCCGACCAGGGTGGAACAGCTGGTGATGAGATAAATGTCATTGCAGCTGGTAAAGATTATGGCTGGCCTTCTGTATCCTATGGCCGTATGGGGGGCACCAAACCCGTGGGCACTGGCATGACCACAAAACAGGGCACAGTTCAGCCAATTTACTACTGGAGCCCTGTTTCGATGGCGCCCTCAGATATGATGTTCTACACCGGCGACATGTTTCCCAGCTGGCGCGGCAACCTGTTTCTAACCGGTTTATCTTCAATGCACCTAGCCAGACTTGAACTTCAAGGTGAGCACGTTACAGGCGAAGAAAGATTGTTGGACGAACCCGGGCACAGGCTTCGCCATGTCAGTCAGGGTCCGGACGGCGCTATTTATGTCATAGAAGATATGCCAAACACCAGAATTCTCCGAATCTCTGCACCCACCGGAGAAAGCGAGTAGTCAAACCACCAACTTCATTAACAGCAAGAGCGAACAATATGAATGCATACGAGCAGGACCAATCTTTCGCAGAGATCAATGGCGTATCACTGCACTACTCACTGGCAGGTGATGAAACGAAACCTCTGCTAACACTGATCAACATGGCGAGCCACAATCTAACATGTTGGGAAATCGTACTCGATGGGCTCCTGCAGCACTACAGAGTGCTACGGTTTGATATTCGTGGCACGGGCAAGAGTGGCTGGGGCGCTGATACTGACTTTACTTTTTCACAATATGCTGACGACCTCGCGGGGCTTATGGATGCGCTCTCACTGCCACCCGCTTTTGTCCTAGGGGTCGCCTATGGTGCTCGTACCGCCGCACAATTTGCATTACGACATCCAAAAAAGCTCACGGGTCTGGGACTGTTCGACGTTTCATTGACGCCACCTGTGGAACAAACGGGTCAGCGGGCGCTGGGCGCCCAAGCAAGAACAATGCTTGCTGAGGCTGGAGAACCAAGCGTCGAGCTGCAGAAATACTGGCGATTCTACGAAAACCGGGACGCCGCGCTTAAAACACACACCGCGCATCAGGGTGAGCCTGATATGTCTGAAAAACTCGGGGAACTGAGTGTTCCCGTCTTGGTCGTTTGCGGTCGACAGGATATGAATCTTGCGGAAGCACAGCGTATCGCAGATAACATTCCAGATTCAGACTTCCAAATAATGGAGATGACCGGTCACAGCTCACCTTTCTACAGACCCGGGCTCTTTACCAGTATTGTTACGGAATTTAAAACGAAGCTTGCAAGCTAGCGGACAGCGGTCAGCACCGCTTTTGGAACCTTGAGAGGGAAATATGACAGGCGCGTTAACAGGCATTCGAATCATCGAGTTTGGCAGGTTCATCGCCGCACCCTATTGCTGCCAGTTGCTGGCGGATGCTGGCGCAGATGTCATCAAGGTAGAACCGCTTATCGGCGATGATGCTCGACGCAACGGAGCAAAATATACAAGCAGCGAAGGACAACAATTTCTCAACAAAAACAGGAACAAACGATCTATCGCCTGCGACATATCCGATCCAGTGGTTATCTCCGCTCTCAAGAAGCTCATAAGCAAGGCCGATGTCGTCGTTGCAAACTTTCGACCGGGACAGGCTGAAAAACTCGGATTCGACTATCCGACACTGCAAACAATTAATCCAAAACTTATCTATGCCGAAAATACGGGGTTTGGTCCTAGCGGCCCGCTTGCAAACACCGCCGGCATGGATATGGCATTACAGGGCTATTCCGGATTGGCACCTTTGACACCCAACGGGCCCTTGCCTCTGGCAGACCCGATAATCGACTACAGTGCCGCCATGCTAATGGCATGGGGCATCTCCACCGCATTGTTTCATCGCGAAAGAAAGGGCGAGGGACAAAAGCTTGATGTATCGCTGCTTCAGGCATCTCTTGTGTTACAGAACAACAACATAAATGCTGTCGCAGCGCATGATGGAAACCGCGTCGAATTCGCGAACTATCTCAAAGATGCCTTTACCCAAGGCGCGTCATGGGAAGACGTCTTAGCTCGCCAGTCTCAATCAAACCCAATAGGCATCACCGCAGCATATTACGGTTTCTTTCGCACCGCTGACCAGATGCTCTGTCTCGGCGCAGGCGGCTCCGTTGTGCAAAAAAGATTGTTGAAGGTGCTGGGGTTAAGCGATCCGCTACTGGAGACTGAAGGTTATCAGCCTGACGATGCGCAGCGACATGTAAGCGCACAACGCACGCTGGTCGAACAAAGGCTCATGCAAGAAAAACTTGAGCATTGGATGCCGCTGCTGCTTGCTGCAGACGTACCGGCGAGCCGTGTCAACCTGAAAGCTCAGCTACTGGATAATGAGCAGGTACTCGCGAATCATTACCTTAGCCAGATGTCACACCCGGTGGTAGGCGACATCACTGTGGTGTCACCACCCGTACAATTTTCAAAAACCAGCCTTGAAATTCGTATGCCGAGCCCGACGCTGGGCCAACATAGCATCGAAATTCTTGAGGAAACGGGCATTCCCAAAGACGTTATTGAATCGTTAGCGCAAAACGGAAAAATCAAAAACACAGAGTAAACTATCATCGCCGCATGTACTCTGTAACTTTAGTTTTAAAACTCCACAATCAAATCGATCAAGGACCTGCTAATGAACACAGAAGTTGATGACAGAAAACTACGTAGTCTCTCCTTTAAAGTGTGGAGCTACAAACAAGGCGAGATGGTCTCACTCATGATTCATCTCGGCGACCGGCTTGGCATCTATAAAGCCATGTCTGGAGAGGGCTTGCTAAGCGCAGCGCAGCTCGCAGATAAAACCGGCTATCAAGAACGTTGGTTACTCGAGTGGCTTAGGGGACAGGCGGCAGCACAGCTTCTTGAATATCACAAACCAGATCTCTTCGAGCTCACGCAGGAAGGTGCGCTTTTGCTTGCGACTGAAGAGACCGGTACTCACTTCGCTGCGGGCGCATTTACCGGCGGGGTGCCACCTGAGACCATTGATAGTTTGGCGGAAGCCTTCACGACAGGCATTGGCCTTAGCTACGAACAGCTTGGCTCTAATGCTGCCCACCGAACTGAGAGAATGCTCGCACCTTGGGTAAGAGAAGCACTGGTGCCACAGATTATTCCTGCACTCGAGGGCGTAAAAGAGAAACTTGAAAATGGCGCATTGGTTGCAGACGTCGGCTGCGGTGGAGGACTCACCCTGACCACAATGGCAGCCACTTTTCCTAACACCGAGTTCCACGGGTTCGATCCTAATTCCCATGCCATCGCAAACCTTAACGATCGATGCAAAACACTTGGTTTGACCAATGTAAAAGGATTCGTCGCGGGTGGTGAAAGCTTACCGGCTGAGCCTACCTACGACTTCATGCTCAGCTTTGACTGCATCCATGACATGACACGGCCAATGGATGTTATTCGTGCCGTGCGCGGCAGCCTAAAACCAGACGGCACTTGGCTGATTAAGGATATTCGGAGTCACGCAGATTTTGAGAAGAACATGGAGAATCCATTGCTCGCAATGTTCTACGGCTTTTCGATCTCAGCCTGTATGTCGTCTGCGCTGTCAGAGCCCGGCGGCGCTGGATTAGGCACCTTAGGCTTCAATCCTCAGGTGGCAAAAGAAATGACAGCAGAGGCGGGCTTCACGCGATTCAGCGAGCATGACTTTGGTGAAGCTGCCAACCTCTACTATGAAGTCCGCCCCTGATCTGGCACAAGCTGTAAACCAGCGGAAGGCTACCCTAGCGCACGGTCAAAAGTGTGCAGCAATCGGCTCCAAGCTCGCTCCGCTTGTTTCTCGTCGTAAACCCGGGAGTCAGGGGGACACCAGCCGTGCATTGCGCCTTCATAAACTTCAATTTCCGCTTTCAATCCATGGTCAGCAAAAGTCTTACGCAGAACTTCTTTATCGTTCGGCGCTCTCTCATCATCGTTCGCAGCAACGGCGATGAGCAAGTCGGCTTTCATGTCTTTGATTAGCAGGTGCGGACTAGATGCGTCGTTAGTTACGAGCCCGCCACCGTGAAAAGATCCTCCTGCCCCAATCCGTTCGGGTACCGCAGCCGCAGTACGCATCACCATTGGACCTCCCATGCAATAGCCCGTTGTCCCGATTTTGCGCTTAAGATCAACTGACCTCTGTGCATCTAGATATGACACGTAAGCTCGTGCATCGGTGACATTCGTTTCAGCAGACAGTGCACGATAATAAGGCATCACCGTGTTTCTTGTTTCGGCATCCTGAAAACTTGCCCCAGATTCAATGACAGGTGATCTTGCGTTTCGATAATAGGGATTAACAACCAACACGGAGTAGCCAGATTTAGCCAATCTTTCCCCCATTAACCTGAATGCCGGTCGTAATCCGAGTATATCGGGCCAAATAATGACGCCGGGATGCGTTCCCTTGGCTGGATGCACAAAGTAGCAATCGGACAAACCGTCTGGCGTTTCCACCATGACATCACTACCAACTACCTCAAGCGCATGGGTAACAGGAGGCAGCATTAGCATTGCCGCGGCGCCTGCCGCCATCTTGTTGAATGCTCTCCGACCCATATTTGCTTTTCGAGCCAAATAGTCAGCACTTTCAATCACCGTATCTTCATCACACATATTCTCGCACTCTAATTCACTAGCCGTTAAATTTTCGTTTACGATCACTCGAGCCAACGCTCGGTGTCAGCCGCAATATTACTCTGGCACTTTACGCTGACCCCATATATCTTACCTACTCTTCTGAGATCAGGATATTACCATGACAAAACTCTGGAGCCCTATCTGTGAGCGGCTCGGCATTGAACATCCGATTTTTGGTTTCGCCCACGATGTGCAGGCTGTCGCGGCTATCACTAATGCCGGCGGATACGGTGTTTACGGCGCCACCCGGCGGTTTCCCCATGAAATTAAAGAAGAGCTCGCGGCAATCAGAAAATTAGTTGGGGACAAAGCCTTCGGCGTTGACCTCGTGCTACCGCCGGGTATGCCCGAACACAACTCTCGAGAAGCCATTGAGGCTGAAATACCGGCAGAGCACAAAGCTTTCGTGGACAAGCTGATCGACAGGTTTCAAGTACCCGCCGCCACCCAACCGGGCATGCGCACACGCTTTATTAGATCAACAGAAATAGAGGAAGAGCAAATACAAGCCGTGCTGGATTCATCGGTCGACATGTTTGCCTGCGGCATCGGTGCTCCGGCGCATGTCATGCAAGCTGCAAAGGAAAGGGGCAAAACGACACTCGCGCTCATCGGCAGCCCTCACCATGTGCAAAGGGCAATCGACGCTGGCGTCGAGATACTGGTCGCTCAGGGTTATGACGCTGGCGCGCACACAGGGCCTATCGGAACCTATTCTCTGGTGCCGCAGATCGTCGATGCAGCAGGTGATACACCGGTGCTGGTTGCCGGTGGCGTTGCAACCGGCCGACATATTGCGGCGGCACTTGCGATGGGGGCACAGGGTGTCTGGATGGGGACGGCCTGGTTACTATCGCAAGAACACCAAGGACATATGCACCCAGTAAACACCGAAAAACTGATGGCAGCGGGTAGTGGTGACACGGTAATTACCCGATCTGAGTCCGGCAAAACCTTTCGTCAGGTCCGCACAGGATGGAGTCAGGCATGGGAAGCCGAGGATGCCCCTGCCCCACTGAAAATGCCCTATCAGGATGTACTGGTAGGAGATCTGCTGGGGGCGATTGAAGAACACGACATTGAGCCACTCATTCACTCCGGTGCAGGCCAGAGTATTGGATACTTTAATGAGGTAAAACCGGTCGCAGACATTATGAATGAGTTGGTCAGAGACACCATCGAAAGCCTAAAAAATCAATCTGGCTTTCTTCGCTAACAAACTGTTTAGGTCGCAAGGAACACTAATAAATTGTCAGGCTCACTCGCCCCGCTGATCAATCGTGATTTCCGATACCTGTTATTGGGATTTGCTATCGGTCAGATGTTGATGCCATTACAATTCATCACGCAAATTCTTTGGGTGCAGCACTACGCACCGCCTGAAATCTGGCTCATTCTCGTGGCATTCATCGCGACCAGTCGAGGCATAGGCGCGCTGACTTTCGGGCTTTACGGGGGCGCTCTCGCAGATCGATACAACCGAAAAAACATCTTACTGGCGATTCTATCGCTACAGGTCATCACCACAGCAGGTATAGCCTTGTTGATGTTGTACAGCGTTGGCGACAGCATTGGGTTTACCGTTTTCTTTCTACTGACCTTCCTGAGTTCGGGACTGCAAAGTATTGATGGTCCGACGCGCCTCGCTATATTGCCAGATGTGCTAGGACCAGAATTAACCCCCGCCGGCATGTCACTCAATCAAGTCGCAGGGCAAATAGCCATGCCCCTTGCGATGCTATTCACCGGCGTGCTCATAGACGGGCTTGGTTTTGGCGGCGCTTATTTGTTCAGCATTGCAGGCCTGATTCTTTCCATCATCTGTATCACGCTGATGTCATATGCGCCGCATGAAGAACAAATATTAAAAGCTAGCCAAAGGTATGGTCTTGGTGAAGCCTTTAACGATGTAAAAATGGGTTTACAGTACGCAAAAGGTCACACTGTCATTCTCTGGGTAATCATTTTAATCGTCGCGATGATGAGCTTCGGTTACCCGGCCACAGCGAGTCTTGGGCCCACCTGGGTCACAACAGTTGTTGGCGTTGAAATCGCTGACATGGGGTATGTCGTGATGTTTTGGGGAATTGGGTCGCTCATCGCTGCAATGCTAATGACTAAATTTGCATCAGTGAAGCAGCGTGGAGTGATGCTGGTCGTTGGCGCACTGATATTTTCGTTTTCTTTTGTTGTTTTCGTTTCCGACCATACGCCAATCAATGCCATCATCGGCAATCTTGGATTAGGCATAGGCATGACGACCACCATGGTTTCTAGCACGATACTGATCCAACACTTAGTGCCTAATGAATTCAGGGGGCGAATCATGAGCATATTCCAAATGAACATGGCTTTTGCCCAGCTCATGACGATGCCCGTCGCACTACTCGGTCAATGGTTAACTCTTCCTGTATTGTTTCCTTTGTTAGCTTTCACAACGCTCATGCTAGTGACTCTCATCATCATTACTCAGCCTCAAGTAAGGCGTGCCAAAGTCACCTAGCGCCGGGCAAACAGAACTCAATCAGACGCGACTAGAAAGTCTTTTATCAGTCTAGCTTTTCGCAGACTTACAACCTGCCCAGCGTTAACACACCAACAGTTACTCAACATCTGATCAACAAAAGTCACCATTGCTAAATGTACTCGGTCATATCCAGTGACATGATGAAACGTCTCTAGTCTCTCATCCAATACCGACATTATTTCCTTGTTAGATACATCGATCAATGCGCCAGCATCAGCAATCTCATCTTCGATAAAATTCTGGATAAACCTGCCACACTCCATTATCTTTGGCCCGATAACCCCTTTAGGATCAATCGCGATCCAACCGGCTACCTCATCATGCAACATGTTCTCGTGGTGCAAATCACCATGCAAAAGGAATGTTTCTGGATGCATCATTTTTATCTCCAAGTACAAAGACTCTGCCAAATCAATCAAACAGAGGAACTCATCATTATCGTTCTTTTCGTCTCTGCATTGATCGAAAGCCCTACTCAACCATGCATCCCATGTGGGCAGACCTTCGATGGCTTTCGCAGGTCTGGGTAACTTATCGATCAACTCGCTGCCTATCTGTGAACGCGTCAGCTCATTTCTTTTCGCTCGAAAATCGTGTTCTCTTAGGTTCTTACCCGGGCATATTCGCTCCATCAGTAAAGCACCGGATTTTTCGTCCCAGTCGACAACACGCACGGCGTAACGGCCCCCGTAACAACGCAAAGTGAGCAGCTCTGTTTTTTGCTCCGGATGAGGAAAACCAACCTTTAGCACGACGGGTTGCCCCTCGCGAGTTTTAGCATAGTGAATGACATTAATTGGCAACCCTGCCGATGCAGTACCTAGCAGTGTTAACCCCCAACGGCTGACACAATCGGCCATTAAAGATGGATATTCTTCTACCCATTGCTGACCAGAAGACTCGAACTGCGTGACAATTGCGTGGCTTTTTTTTAGCTGTAGCTCGTACATTGAGGCAACCTGTAAGTTTCAGCATCATAGCGCACAAAGGCTTGCGTGCTTAAATAGCGACTCAAACTCGCCGTCGCTATATTTTTATAGCTCATCGGGCTCAGAGTTTGTACGATGATTGTCGCGTTTGACATCACTACCGATGATCGCCCTAAAACAGGACCTGATATGAGTAGCTGGGAGCTAATAGATACTGCCGCCATTCCAAATAACGAAGGAGAGCTACGTCTATTCAAACGCAATCATGAATTTGTGATAAGGATTAAAAGTACGCCAGGCGATCTGATGAGCAGCCGAACGCATGGTTCCGAGGATGCGCTAGGGGAATTAGCGTGCCAGCCCTTTGCAAAAAAACAATCGGCAGCTGTGCTTATTGGCGGACTTGGCATGGGGTTCACGCTGGCCACTGCGCTGGCAACTCTGCCTCGTGAAGCGAGCGTCACTGTTGCAGAACTCGTTCCTGGCGTCGTGAAATGGAACCGAGAGTTAGTTGGGGCGTTCGCGGGTCACCCGCTGAAAGACAAGCGGGTCAGGATATTGGAAGCAGATGTCGCGGATTTGATTCAGCAGCACCCTCGTGCTTATGACGCTATTATGCTCGATGTAGACAACGGTCCAGAAGGACTGACGCACCCACAGAATAATAACTTGTACTCTGTTGATGGCATAAAACTAGCGCGCAAAGCGCTCAAAACCTCCGGCATACTCGCCGTGTGGTCAGCTTCGCCTTCGAGCAAGTTCACAAACTTGTTGAAAAAATCTGGGTTCGCGGTTGAGGTGAAGCATGTGCGCGCGCACAAGGGAAAAGGTGCGCGTCACATTATCTGGGTGGCAAAAAAACAAGGACATTAGCTGTTCATACACGATGGAAGTAACAATACGAGCAAACTTTCAGTTACACTTTTAATGATACGTTATCTTGAAAAAAATCAGGGACCCATATGAAATCGACACTTGTGAGCGAGACACCAAGCACACTGCCCTCTGACGACGACCACCCTTACCGAACAGGTCCATGGCAACCCAACATGCGGGAATATGATGTCATTGAACCGAAGGTTTCAGGCGAGATCCCCTCTGATCTAAACGGTATCTACATTCGCAACACGGAAAACCCTGTACACGATTCACTCGGCCGCTATCACCCTTTCGACGGAGACGGCATGTTGCATTCAATCGCCTTTGAAAATGGTCACTGTGAGTATCGTAATCGATTCATAGCGACTGATGGCCTCGCAGCGGAAAATATGGAAGGCAAACCTCTCTGGGCAGGGCTACGAGAGCGACCAGATAAATCATTGCGAGATGGTTGCGGCGCCAGAACCAGACTCAAAGATTCCTCCAGCACTGATGTTGTTGTACACGGTGGCGTCGCTGCAACCAGTTTTTATCAGTGCGGCGATATCTATGAGATGAATCCGTTGACACTTGAACCCCACGGTAAAGCAGCTTGGGTCAACGATGTGACGCCGGGTTGGGGAGTCTCTGCACACACGAAGGTCGACGAGGCGACGGGAGAAATGTTGTTTTTTAACTATTCAACTCAGGCGCCTTACATGCATTACGGCGTGGTCGACAACAACAGGGAACTGGTTCATTACATTCCGGTTGAGTTGCCCGGCCCGCGCCTGCCTCACGACATGGCTTTCACAACGAACTTCGCGATTTTAAACGATTTGCCATTGTTCTGGGATGACGAGGCATTAAAACAGGGTGCCTATGCTGTTCGGTTTCATAGACTGCCAAGTCGTTTTGCCATCGTGCCTCGACGAGGAAGACCAGAGGACATCATTTGGTTCGAAGCAAAACCCGCCTATGTGTTGCACTGGATTAACGCGTTTGAGCAGGGTGATGAAATAGTTCTCGATGGGTACAAGCAGGATCCTGAAAAAGGGAGTGTCACCCACGGCCTGCCGGATGGACTTAAACCTTTCACGATACTCGATATAAATGCGATCGGTGCACACGCCTATCGTTGGCGTTTTAATCTGAAAACTGGCGCCGTCACCGAGGGACCACTAGAAGAGGCACTATCAGAATTTGGCATGATTAATCCAAAATTCGCAGGCAAACCGTACAAATATTCTTGGGCAATGACGACTAAACCCGGATGGTTTCTCTTTGATGGCCTTGTTCGACTTGATGCAACTACGGGACAACGCCAGCAGTACAAATTCCCTGAGGGAGTTTTCGCCAGCGAAAGTCCGATGGCACCTTCACCCGGCGGAGCCGAAGAGGACGACGGTTACGTCATTACCTACACAACAAACATGAACACCGATAGCTCTGAGTGTCAGATATTTGATGCCAAAAACATTGAAACAGGCCCCGTGGCCAGTATTGAACTACCCCAACGCATTTGTGTTGGTACGCACAGTTACTGGTCAAGCGCTCACAATAAAAGCTAGGGTGTAAATACCACCTTCACTGCTTCGTCAGCCAGCAATTGTGTTTCGTAGGCATTGCTCGCTTGCTCTAATGAGAATTGATGACTGACGAGAGGCATTCGATCTATTTTCCCAGCCCGTATCAGCTCTGAAGATTCTATAAATTCTTCCATCGTCCAGGCCCAAGACCCAAGCAGCTGCAGTCCTTTTCGGACCACAACATTATAGTCAATGCTGACATCCTGCTCGTACACGGCAACAACAACCACTCTGCCATTGACACTCGCAATTGACAGCGCCTGTTCCAGAACGCTTTTACCCTTAAAGTTTTTCCCCATACCGGCGCTATCGTATACGGCATCTACCTTTCCATCGACCGCATCAACAAGACCAAGCTGCTCTGACTCTGTAAGCGCGAGAATTTCTTGTACAGCATCTACTTCTCGTGCATTTATTGTCATGTCGGCACCCAGCTCTTTTGCCTTGGTTAGGCGCTTGTCGGACAGGTCAACCACAATGACCTTCGCCGACGATCTAGCTTTGATACACTGTAAAATGCCTAGCCCTATAATCCCTGCGCCCATCACCACATGCGTTTCCCCATCCTGCGCGTTACCGAGATTCGCCGCGTGTAAGGACGTTGCCAACGGCTCGGTCGTCGCTGCTTCAACAAAACTTACACTATCGTCAAGGTGCACGATGTTTTTGGACATCTCGGCTGACAGTTTCACGAACTCGGCATTTCCACCCATACCTACCGCTATAACTCTGTCGCCAATACTCACACCGGGGACGTCACCACACACATCCGCCACTTCACCGCTGAACTCGTGCCCCATTACTCTGCCAGATTCAATCGGGCTACCAAGGTCGAGGAACATACCATGACGATAGGTGTGCAAATCAGAGCCACAGATACCGCATGCTTTAACTCGCAACAACACCTCACCCTCGCTCAACTCGGGCCTATCTATCTCTTCAAAACGCACATCCCTTGGACCGTGAAAGACTGCTGCCTTCATCTTCTTTACTCCTGCTGACTCATATCCCGAGCAAGGGACATGAGTGAGTTGATATTGTTAATTGAACACCGGCTCATCGAACCATTTAGTGAAGCACTTTCGAGTCTTCGAATTTACCGTCACCCTGTTTCTCTCGATCACCAATGATGATCTCATCACCTGTTAGCGTTATCTCCATAAAATCATGCGCTATCGTTAGCGGGCCATCGTAATAGGGTCTCGTTGACTTCGCTAAATCTTCAGCCGTGGTGCCGGGAGGAATAATATGGGAATAGACGGCCATCTTCGGCTTGGATTTCGCGAATACCAAACCCACTTCTTCCGGTGTCGAATGGACGCTAAGACTCACATTTGCCAAATTAGCTTCAGGCGTTGCTCCGGGGGAAGGCACTTGCACCTCATGAATCAACAGATCGACGCCTTGGCCATGTTTGAGAATGGCGCTTTGTGGCGAGGTTTTTGTATCTCCTGAGAAGAGTACTGAATGCCCCTTATAATCAACACGATATCCCAGCGTCTCCCCCCGCAAGCCAAGCAATGCACGCGTTTTCAAATCAACGGGCATATGTTCGACTTGAAAAGCGGTAATTCTTAACCCCTGTTGATCAAAGATAACGCCCTCCGAGACCTCTTTCACAACAAGTTCACTACCTTCGATTGGCACCCCAACCATTACTCGATAGTCGATATCCCATTGGTAGGCCTTTTGAATATGCGACATCATGGCTTTAATACCGATCGGCCCCTGTATGACCAGCGGCACTCGCCTGCCAAACAGCCAACCGCTCAACCAGGCACTGGGAATGCTAACGGTATGATCAAAATGAAGGTGCGTAATGAGCACATGGTCGACGCCAGAAATCGCCTCGAAACCGCCTGCCTCAAACAGCCGCTCCCGCATGCCAGGACCCGCGTCTACGAGAATTTTATGGTCACCTGCTTCGATTAGAATACTCGGACCGTATCTTTCAATTGAGGGTCTTGGAGCGCCTGTGCCAAGAAAGGTGAGCTTCATAACGTCGTTGTTCGCGCCAACCACGTGCTTTTCAGCTGCGGCCTTGTTCACCAAGCTGAACGCGATCAGTACCACCAAAGAAATTACAGATTGGCGCATCATTCTTTACCTTATCCTTACAATCTTATCATCGCTACCAAATCACACTCTCGGTACTATATGATAATCAATTAGCGCCTAACAACTATTCCATACTGAGAAAATAGATCAATCAAATGAGAATTGCCTTTATTTCAGACTTGCACTCTTGTCTCAGCTCGCTCGAGGATGTTCTTTTGGATTGTGACCAGAGGGGCGTTGACAAGATTTACTGCCTTGGCGACGTTATTGATATGGGTCCAGAACCAGAGCAAGTGATCGCCAAACTTCGAGGCTTGAATATCACGACCATCAGAGGCAATCATGATTCACTCGATGAGAACCCGGAACTTCCTTTCCTCAGGGACATAGAAGACTGGACCAGAGCGCAACTAACTGAAGATTCATACCAGTGGCTTCAGTCTTTGCCTACCATCTTAATTGAAGAAGTAGAGCAAGTTCGTTTGTTGATGGTGCACGGTTCGCCAGACGCAATTACCGAGGGGTTGCTAGCGGAAACACCTTCGGAAAAAATCAATGCCTGGCTGGAGCAACATGATGCCAATATCATTTTAGCCGGACATACCCATGTTCCTCTTGTTCGCCATTTGCGCGCCGGTATCGCCGTGAACACCGGCAGCACATCGATTCCATTTGCAGAGGCGAATGTGATTCCGCCAACGGGACTGCCATATTCTGACTACGCGATTTTAGAGATACGTGGCGGCATCTCGAGTGTCGAACAAATTCGTATACCGATGAATTACGAGGCATTGTTGAATGCCGTTGAAAAAGTAAAAATGCCGCATGCAAGGGCCTTTATGGGTACGTGGCAACGATAGACCTCGATCTTATTCGACTGGCGTACGTCAAAGCTGATACAGTCTAAGCTCCAGTGACAACATTTGTACGACACTCTTTCAAATATGTCTGAAGCCTCAACAGCAAATACAATCTACTCACCTCGCTATCGCAATTACGCACTAGCTATACTGTTTCTGGGCTATGTCGTTAACTTTATTGATCGCTCGATATTATCTATTCTGCTTGAGCCTATTAAAGAAGAACTTTTGTTGTCAGATACCGAACTGGGGCTGCTTGGGGGACTGGCTTTTGCCATGTTCTACGCCACTCTTGGTATACCAATAGCATCTTTGGCGGACCGCTGGAGCCGGACCAAAGTTCTGGCAATATCCATGGTTGTGTGGAGCGCGATGACAGCACTGTGCGGTGCTGCCAACAACTTTCTTATGTTGTTGTTAGCGAGAATCGGCGTCGGCGTCGGCGAAGCTGGGGCCAGTCCACCTTCACACTCACTGATCTCTGATTACTTTCCAATTGACAAGCGCGCAACCGCCTTATCAATTTATGCCCTTGGCATTCCCTTCGGGTCAATGGTGGGTAATTTTGTCGGCGGATGGGGCGCAGCAGAACTCGGTTGGCGCATGACTTTCCTACTCGTTGGATTACCAGGTATTTTCGTCGCTGGTATCATCGTTACAACTCTCCGCGAACCACCCCGCGGCATGTCTGAAAGCGCGGAAGTAAAAGCAGCTGCCGCCAACAATTCAGAACCTGCGCCTGCATTGAAGGACGTATTCAAATTTCTATGGACGCGCAAGTCTTTTAGGCATATCGGATTTGCCGCCGGTTTACATGCCTTTGTAGGCTATGGCGCAGGCGTTTGGAACGCCCCTTTCTTGATTAGGAGCCACGAAATGCCAATTACCGAGGTCGGTTCATGGCTGGCCTTGATATCCGGCATCGGCGCCATCGGTACATTTGCTGGAGGCTATCTCGGCGATAAATTCAGTGACTGGACCGATGATCGCCGCTGGTATTTGTGGATCGCTGGCATTTCAACATTGGTCATGGTGCCGTTCCAATTTACAGCCTATTTATACGAGGGAATCTGGGCCGTCATTCCTGCACTTGCTGTTGTATCTATTTTGGGCGGGATGTATCTCGGTCCCTCATTTGCAATGACCCAAGCGCTCGTAACTTTAAGAATGCGTGCCGTTGCATCAGCGATCCTGTTATTCATGCTCAACATTATCGGTATGGGCCTTGGCCCGTACTTCGTCGGCATTGCAAGCGACCTGCTGAATCCCAGCTACGAGATCGACTCCTTGCGCTATGCACTCTGTCTCTGCGTGTTGGCGAATTTGTGGGCGGCAATACACTATCTTCTCGGTGCTAAAACGCTGCGTGAAGATCTAGAGTCTACTGAAGCACTGATGCTAAAAAACGCCTGACCTATTTCTATAACTTCACCAAAATTTCTCGAGGACGCATGAACAAAACAATAAAAATATCACTCCTTGTACTCACACTCATTGCCGGTATTGTCATTTTGGTCGCGCCCATCGGTCCTATGCCGGGGATATTCATTGGCGGAACAGAGACACCAGTGCCAGATAGTTGGGGAGACATTGCGGATCGGGACGAAATACATCTGCGGGTCCCGGGCACTATTCCGCGCGTTGTTATTATCTGGGTCGTAGAATTTGGTGAAGAGCTGTATGTCGTCGGCAGTCAAGACAGTGGCTGGGTCAAGATGATTGGCGACGGCGCTAAGGTACAAATGAGAGCAGGTGACAATACATATCTCCTGACTGCAGAACCACTGACGTCCGAATGGGCACCCGTTGTCACGGCTTATGCTGACAAATATCGGCCTAATTATCCCGATATCGTTAACAGCTTTCCCTCAATAGATGTCGCGAACAGATCCTTTAGCGTCTTTAAGTTAAACCATTAGCGACATCACACGTCGATGTAACGGTCATTGCGGTTGCCGAGATATACCTTGATCCGAATGCTGAAATCATTAGGTAAGGTCCTAGTGTAGTTTTAGCACCTTTGGGTTGCTTCGCTTCTGGTACTTGGTCTACCGGCGATGGAAGCCTAATCGCAAAAAACGATAAACTTTATGACATCTAAGCAAAAAAGAATGCCAACTTTATGGACCGCGCTGCTGCCAATAAGCGCGACAATGGCCATCTTGATGTATCACATTTTTTTCAATCAGGGGGCTCCTCACATACCCCTTATAATCGGCATATTCTTGACGACGCTATTTGGTCTGGCGCACAACTACAGCTGGAGCGAAATGCAGCAGGGTATGATCGCCAACATCACTATCTCTGTGCCCGTGCTTGGTATCATGCTGGCGGTTGGTATGACAATCAGCACTTGGATTCTGTGCGGCACAGTACCCTTTCTAACAAAGCTTGGTTTAACAATCCTTACACCTGCCGCTTTTCTACCCGTGACTTGTGTTTTATGTGCCTTGGTTTCCGTCTTTACCGGCACATCTTGGGGTACCGTGGGTACTTTGGGACTTGCGCTTCTGGGTATTGGCGAAGGAATGGGAGTGCCAATTCACTTTACCGCAGGGGCTGTGGTTTCGGGCGCCTGGTTTGGCGATAAAATGTCTCCCCTATCTGACACGACAAATTTCACCGCCGCTATCGTCGGCGCGGACCTCTATGCCCACATCCGTAATATGCTCCCTAGTACGATTCCTGCCATGGTCATAGCACTCATTTTGTACTCAATCATTGGCGCAGAATTTCGCCACAATATGATACAGGGAAGCGAGATCCAAAATCTCTCGACTCAACTAAGCCAGACGTTTTCTCTAAACATTGCCGTGCTCATACCGCCGCTGGTAATTTTGATAACAGTGGTGCGTAAAATGTCTGCTCTTCCAGGTATTTTTCTCGGTGTGGTTGCCGCTGGCTTGGTAGCCATCGTTGTGCAGGATGCAACACCGGGTGAGGTCATGAAAGCAATGATGACGGGGTACGAAAGCAATACGGGTAACGAGCGGCTAGATACGCTTTTATCCAAGGGCGGCATCATGTCAATGATGTGGGTTATTTCGCTAATCATGATAGCGATGGCGTTTGGGGGCGTGCTGGAACGCACAAATTGTCTGTCGGCAATTATTGGGGCTATCCTGGCTAGAATCTCCGGACGCGCGGCACTGGTTACCGCGGCCCTCTTATCCGCCCTCGGCTTTAACCTCTGCAGCAATGCCTTTATCGCCTACACCGTGCCAGGCAGAATGTTTGCGCCAGCATTTCGAGGAAATGATTTATCGCCCACCAATTTATCTCGCGTGCTGGAGGACGGTGCAACCATGACAGCGCCCCTAATCCCATGGAACTCTGGCGCAGTGTATGTCAGCGGCACACTTGGTTTACCCACCATACTGTACGCACCATTCGCATTTTCAAACTGGATCGCGCCGCTCTTCGATTTGCTTTGGGGCTGGACTGGCTGGTTCATACCTGAAGCTTCAGATGCTGAAAAAAAATCTTGGCACGATCGAGGCGAAGCAGTTGTTCCGGCACGTTCGCGTGCCGCGATTAATACCTAGTTTTCTTTTCGCCATACCCATCGCAGCGTATCAGCAAATATCGCGCCACCGTGATGCAAGTTATGCCCGCCGGTGCCATACTCAAACCGGTAGTCGTACCCCGCCCATTCCAAAGCACTCGCCATTGTTTTATTCGCCAACGCCCAGTTGCCAAAGGGTGTATTGGCGTCGTTTGCCCCACTTTGGAGAAATACGCGAATAGGCTTTCTCTCATTCTGACGAATCAAGGATGGCGTATTGTGTCCACCCCAGATATCGGTATACGAACCACAATGACTAATCACCCGTGTGCATTGATCATCATGGTGCCACGAAGCAGTAAATGCAGCGATACCGCCGCTGCTGAGGCCGCACAGTGTTCGATGATCAGGATTATCACTTATCGAGATATCAAAATGAGCCCCGACAAACGGTAACACCTCGCCAAACAAAAACTCGCCATATGCAGGGGAAAGCAGATCGTATTCCACACTACGCTGCGCGGCAATATCGTTATAGGAAGCGATCGGTCGATTGACTGCGTGTTCGGGCCGCCCGGGATTAACAAAAACAGCCACCGTTGGTTCGACCTCGCCATTTGCATGCAGCACATCCAACACGTTTGTTGCTCTGACAGGTCCGTTTCGCCCCATGTACCAGGCACCATCGTTAAAAACGATAACGCGATAGGTATCGCACTGAACGGCAGGCAAATATACCCACAGGTCTCTTGTGGTGCCGCCGTAAACTTTTGTGTCAGACCAATCTTCAAACCGGGTTATGGTGCCTCTAGCGATATCTTCAGCTGGATAAGCCTCAGCGCAGGGATGGTAAGCAGCGTCCCATTCCGGCAAATTATTGACACCGTTCTCTCTGCCGTTAACCGAAGATGCTATCGTTCTGTCGAGACCGAGTTGCGAAATGATATCCGGGTCGATTGGCATGCTGTTTCTTTCCTTATCTGTTTCAATTCGACGTTACGTGTTTGATGAATGTATCATGATCGAGAATCAAAGCGCAGGAGCTGCTGCATAAAAGATGCATTAGTGGCGCACAAAAAGGGCGCTGACAAGGGGGCAAGACATGGCATTACACGACAACTATCTCGAGCAAATTTATGCCGCTGTACTCGGCAAGGTTATCGGCGTTTACATGGGTCGACCCTTCGAGGGTTGGAGCAAGAAACATATTGAAGCTAAATTTGGCGAGATCAATCGCTACGTGCATGAAGAGCAGGACACCCGAGTCAAAGGCGGCGTCCCGCTGATCGTCGCTGACGATGACATCACAGGTACGTTCACCTTCGTTCGAGCGTTGGAGGATTCTGGTCTTTATGAAGACACACCGACAGCGTTCTTCGGCGACACTTGGCTTAACTATCTCGTCGAAAACAAAACCATTCTCTGGTGGGGTGGCATGGGACACTCCACGGAACATACAGCCTACCTGAGGCTAAAAAACGGCATAAAAGCCCCCGAATCTGGATCAATGGCGCTAAATTCGAAAATTGTCGCAGAGCAGATCGGTGCCCAAATCTTCATTGACGCAATCGGCATGGTCACGCCCGGAAATCCAGCCTTGGCCGTCTCTATCGCGGAAAAAGCTGCCCGGGTGTCCCATGACGGTGAAGCAGTCTTTGCCGCACAAGTCGTAGCAGCAATGGTTAGCGCAGCCTTCACCGAGAAAGATATGTTTGCGTTGCTGGATCTGGGTGTGAGCTTTATCCCTGCCGACAGCCTCATCGCCGAGGTCCACCGTGATGTTCGCAGTTGGAGCCAACACGATGATGATTGGCGAAAAACGTTCGAACGGATCGATCAAAAATATGGTTATCACCGCTACGGCGGCAATTGCCACGTGATACCAAATCACGCGCTGATGGTCATGGCCTGGAGTTATGCTCCTAACAACTTCCATCTTTCACAAAACATTATTAATACTGCAGGCTGGGATACGGATTGTAATGCTGCAAACGTCGGTGCTGTGATGGGTCTGGTTGTCGGCCTGGAGGGTATTAATCAGGATTATGAGTTCCAGCAACCTACCGCAGACAGACTTCTCATGCCAACAGCCGAAGGCACTGAGGGTGTTACGGACTGCGCGATCGTCGCGCAAAAACTGGAAATTATTGGCCGTAAAATCATGAAATGGCCGGCACCTTCACCAAAGAAAATAGGCGCATGGCATTCATTTGAGTTGCCTGGCTCACTCCATGGCTACATGGCTGAAACAAAAAACTTCAATCATCGAAATACCTGCGAAGTGTCCAACGTCAACCGTCGTTCTTCCCTCGGGCATCGATCAATGAAGGTTGATTTTTCATTAGATAAGTCTAGGAAAGCTGTACTTTCAACACCCCTGCTTCGGTCCGGCAACAACGGCGGCTATAGTCTGATGGGCAGCCCAAAAATGTTTCCCGGCAACGTTGTAAGGCTAAGTGCGACCTGCGGGACACTTTCGTCGGCAGCGATCTTGCGATTGTTCGTCGTTGAGGAAGGAACAAGCGAGCGCTTCTATAGCGCGAGTATAGCGCTGCAAGCGGAAACATCGTTTGAGATCAATCTTGATATCCCCCAACTTCCAGCGGGCTTAGTGCGGGACTTTGGCATAGAAATAAGCGCTGAGAAGCGGTGCCGTGGCGAGATTTTCGTTGACGCAGTGTTCATCGAGGGAGACTTTGATGTGACCTTCCCCGATAAGTTTTATCAAGGGAACGCGTGGGGTGGCAACGTTCAATTTAATGGCTGGGTGTTTGATGCTGACATCGGCAGAGGCAAATTCACTGACGACGATGAACCGCAAACACAGTTCGGCAAAAACGAAGGACGGGGCGAACTGATTTGCGGAACGACACAGTGGCAAGACTATTGCTTCGAAGCACGCATCAAAGTTCACCTTGCAACCAAAGCTGGTCTTGTTGTTCGATATCAGGGAAAACAACGTTATATCGCAATCACTGTTGAGGGCAACGTGCTCCGGTTGATACAACGTTTCTACGAAGAAAAAACGCTCGATGAAATCAATCTCGACTCGCTATCTCTGACATGGGAGCAAGATAAACTCTACCCGCTCAAGGTGGTTTGTCACGGCAGCAACATTAACGTGCAACTCGACGGCGTCGATATACTGCAAGGACAAGATGACGTGTTAAAGCGAGGTGGTGCTGGATTCATGTTTGAGAACGGCATGATGGGTGCGAGAGATGTCCGCTGTTATGCCATCAGCTAGCGTCATTTAGACAGCTTGCTCGGGTTAACTCGCCCGCGTATATTCTATTGAAACCCACGGAGCATCTATGACGGAAGCCACCAGACCGACCGAACGATTCTTTTACGGCTGGGTCATTGTGTTGGTAGGCGGGGTACTGACGTTTCTGGGCACCGGGTTCTACTCCTATTCTCGCGGCGTTTTCTTGCCTTCTCTCGCGGAGGAACTGGCCGGTGGTAGTCGATTCGAGATTGCCATGGGATTTTCGATAGCTGCCGTCACCAGCGCCTTGGCTGCGCCCTTCATTGGCGGCATACTCGACAAATACTCCCCTAAAACGGTAATACTCACAGGCATCGGCTTTGTCACCGGCTCCTACCTGCTCTTATCTTTTTGCCAGAACCTCATTCAGTTTTATCTGATCGTTGGCTTGGGTATGGGGCTAGGTATGACTTGCATGGGGAATCTGGCCTGGCACAGAACAATTATCAGTTGGTTCGATCACTGGCGCGGCCGGGCGATATCCCTCGGTGTTCTGGGCGCCTCACTCGCGGGCGTGGTCATGCCTCCACTGGTCACCAGTTTGGTTGAGGCGATAGGCTGGCGTTACGCCTTTGTCGTATTTGCAGTTATTGTGCCTAGCATTCTGGTTCCTCTGGTGGTCTATTTCCTTAAAAACCGGCCAGAGGAAATTGGTGAAGTTCGAGATGGGCATGCCTATTCTGCAGCTCACAAGACGGAGGAAGTCGAGGACGAGGTCGAATCCAGAATTTGGCACTGGAAAGAAATGGTTCGTTTTCCTGCTTTCTGGAGCATCGGGCTGATGTTTGGTGCCATGGGCTGTGTTTACTCTGCAGTCATGTTGCACCTGTTTGGTCACCTAAGGGACATCGGACTTCCCGGTACGGAAGCCGCCTATATTCTCTCTGCAACCGCGCTCTTTGCAGCGCTCGGAAAACCTGTCGTTGGCTGGATGTCAGATTTTTTCGGCGCAAGAGTTACCATATGGATGGCACTGTTGTTTCAAGCCGCGTCGCTCGTTTTACTCGCATTCGCGAGTGATTTTTCAACCTCGCTGCTCGCGGGCGTCGTGTATGGTTTTGGCCTTTCTGGTATGAGCCCGCTCAGAACCTTTTCTCTCTCAGTTGCAGTAGGTAACGCGTCTTTTGGCAAAGCCAATGGTATTTTGCGCCTCGTTGAGTTGCCGCTAGTGATTTCCGCCTCTCCCCTTGCCGGTTTCATTTACGACTCTACGGGTAGTTACAAAATCGCTTTTCTCCTACTGGCAGGCTTAATGCTGCTCGCCTGTATCGGACCATTTCTGATTAGAGCAGGTGGCGCCCGGGAGAGAGCGGCCCGCGCGTAACACCAATAAAACATTCCGACCGGATTGTTATTCTGTTATCCTGTGGTGAACAGTCTGGGAGAATTTCTATGTCGGGTACTGAAGCAACGCTTTATGAAGTAACGGGCGGCGCCGCCTGGATCACATTGAACAGGCCGGAAAACCGAAATGCGTTATCCGCTATCTTGGTCAACGAGCTCAATGAACACCTAATTTCTGCGAACAACGACCCTGAGGTGCGCTCCATTGTCATTACTGGCAGTGATCCTGCGTTCTGCGCCGGTGCCGACTTGAAGAGCCCTCCTGGCGAGGCAATAGACGGCGGCGGTAAATCAGTACCTTATCCGGATGTTCTCACGCGTATACTGGATAGCCAAAAGCCCGTCATCGCTGCCGTTAACGGTGCAGCATTCGCCGGAGGGCTTGGGCTCGTTGGAGCAGCCGACATCGTCATCACCGCTGAAGACATACAATGCAGTTTCAGCGAGGTCAGAATAGGTGTTATTCCCGCCGTTATTTCCGTCGTTTGCCTACCTAAACTCGGCACCCACCACGGCATGAAACTATTTCTCACCGGTGAACGATTCACCGGCAGTCAGGCCGTAGATTTTGGTCTGGCACATCGCGCGGTACCAAAAGATCAGCTTAGAAGCGCTGTTCAAGAGGAAATCGACATGATTAACCTCGGCGGGCCCAATGCCGTCGTTGAATGTAAAAAGCTGGTTCGCCGCGTCTCAGAGCTCGACATTACACAAGGCTTTGCCGAAACAGGCGACTGGAGTGTGCGCATGTTCAAGTCTGACGAGGGTGCCGAAGGCATGAAAGCGTTTCGCGAAAAGCGAAAACCCTCATGGGTGCCAAAGGGTTAACGCTAATGTCCAGCGCACCAGCCATGGGCAAACAACAAGCCAAGAGTATTCGCGCTCGCGAGGCTATCTGCGAGGCTACAATCGATTCACTCGTAAATATGGGCTACGCCGAAACTTCTCTGAATCGCGTCGCCGCCGCCGCGGGTTTCTCAAAGGGTGCGCTTCAATATCACTTCCCTTCAAAAGAAGATCTGATTGCAGCAACGCTCAACAGATTACTAGAAAGGCCATTTAAACGCCCTCAACATGCGCCTTCGAACATTGAAGACGCATTGATGTTTGCTTGGACGCGATATATCGACACACCGGCCTACCGCGCACTACTTGAAATCCTTAACGCAGCTCGTACTGACGAGTTACTTCAGGTCCGAGTCGCGGATGATTTACTGAGCTGGGGACTCGCGCTTGACCTTCATTCTGTCGAGCAGTTCGAATCGATTTCCGGAGATAACGACGAGGTTGTGATGTTACTCAACATGACCCGTAGTTTTATGCGGGGACTGCTGGTTCAGGAGAATTATGGTAACGATAGAGCCCAAAGCCTTAAGTACATCAAAAAATGGATCACCCTGATATCGCCCCTGTTGCAACTTCGAGACGAACCTGAAAATTAGAGGTTCGCATCAATATAATTATTATCTAATGGGTAACTTGAAATGACTGAAACGATAAAAATTGCAAACTGTAGCGGCTTCTACGGTGACAAACTCAGCGCAGCAAAGGAAATGGTCGACGGCGGTCCTATTGATGTTCTCACAGGCGACTACCTTGCAGAACTCACGATGACAATTTTGTACAACCAGCGTTCGAAGAAACCCGATACGGGTTACGTTGGCACTTTCCTGAAACAGATAAAAGATGTGCTTGCCACTTGCATAGAGAAAGACATCAAAATTGTGACGAATGCAGGCGGCCTCAATCCTTCAGGTATGGCCAGCGCTGTTAAAGATATTGCACAAGAATTGAACCTCGATGTAAAGGTGGCTTACATTGACGGTGACGACCTCATGCCTCGTCTTGCGGATTTACAAGAGAAAGGCGAACAGTTTGAAAACATGGATACTGGTGAAAATCTTGCCGATGGAAACAAGCCACCCGTTACTGCGAACGCCTATCTAGGTGCATGGGGCATCAAAACTGCGCTAGATATGGGGGCTGATGTGGTGATCTGTCCGCGAGTGACCGACGCCGCCGTTGTCATAGGTCCCGCGGCGTGGAAATTCAACTGGCAGAGGCAAGACTACGATGCCCTTGCGGGCGCTCTTGCGGCGGGCCATATCATTGAATGTGGCGCACAAGCGACCGGAGGCAACTATGCATTCTTTCAAGAAGTGCCAAGTTTCCACAACATGGGCTATCCGATTGCAGAAATAGAAGCGAACGGAAACTTCACCATTACCAAACATCCCGGCACCGGGGGGCTGGTCTCCATTGGCACAGTGAAAGCACAGCTCCTGTACGAAATAAGCTCTGCTGCCTACATCAATCCTGACGTCATCGCTCACTTTGACACCATGAGCATTGAGCAAAGGGGTGACGACCGCGTCTATGTTTCGGGTTGTCGCGGTAGCAGTCCACCTGACACGCACAAGGTTTGTATCAATACCGCTGGTGGGTTCCGCAACAGCATGGAGATGTTGTTAACCGGTTTAGATATTGAAGAGAAGGCCACGATGTTCACCGATACGCTATTTCGCTCTGTCGGCGGCCAAGACCAGTTCGACGATGTCACCATCCAACTCATCCGCAATGACAAAGAGGATCCCAAAACTAACGAAGAGGCATACGCTCGGCTCAGAATCAATGTTAAGTCGAGCAACCCGGCGCTGGTTGGCAGGATTTTTTCAGCCAAGGTGATTGAATTAGCGCTCGCTAGTTTCCCAGGGTTTGGCTCTAGCTCAGCAGGCGCTGGTGGCGCATACATTTCTTATTGGCCAGCCCTCGTAGACAGTAAACACATCACAGAAACGGTTCACATGGACGGTCAGTCAATCGAGATTCAACCAACGAATCAGCTAAACCTAGAAGCAATCTACTACCAGAAAATGCCTGTCACAATCCCTGAATGCCCCCAAGGTGAAACTGTAAAAATTCCCTTCGGACGTCTATTTGGAACCCGATCCGGCGACAAAGGCGGTAATGCAAACGTCGGCATTTGGGCTAAAACACCCGAGGCGTTCGGCTTTCTACACGGGTTTTTGACCGTCGATAAATTCAAGGAACTACTGTCCGACACAGCTGAATTCGAGATTGAGAGATTTGAATTGCCAAACCTGCACGCCTTGAACTTCTATATTCATGGCATCCTGGGTGAGGGCGTTTCCTCCTCTGTTCGTATCGACGGACAAGCAAAAACCATGGGCGAATACCTACGTGCAAAAATGATCCACGTACCAAGGGTACTTGCCGAACAACTTACCACTGACATTGCCAGGTGAGGAAATCATGAAAAAAATACTCGTAGCAAACAGGGCAGAAATTGCCTGCCGAATAATCGACAGCATTCAGTCCGCCGGATTTGATGCCATCGCTGTTCACAGTGATGCCGACGCACAATCCCGGTTCGTATCTATGGCTGACGCTAGCGTAGCTATCGGCGGTCAAACACCCTCAGAGTCTTACCTCGATATTGATAAAGTCATTAATGCTGCGAAGGTCGCAGGCGCGGACGCAATCCATCCGGGTTACGGCTTTCTCTCTGAAAACGCTGATTTTGCTCAGGCCTGCGCTGATAATAATATTAAGTTTATTGGCCCCTCGCCCGACGCCATCAACCTAATGGGCAACAAGGCCTCCGCAAAAGAACTCATGATCAAGGCAGGCGTGCCTTGCGTGCCGGGTTATCAAGGTGCTTCGCAAGATAATGCGCGCTTAACTAAAGAAGCTGAAAAAATCGGCGTGCCAATCATGGTAAAAGCAGCGGCTGGCGGTGGTGGCAGGGGCATGCGCCTTGTCACTGATTTATCCGCCCTGTCTGAGGCACTCGACTCCGCCCGAGCAGAGTCTGCAAGCGCTTTCGGGAGTGACGAGCTGATACTCGAAAAAGCGATTGTTGATGGGCGACATATTGAACTGCAGATTGCAGGGGACAGTCACGGCAATGTTATACATCTTGGTGAACGCGACTGTTCGGCACAACGCCGACATCAAAAAGTTATCGAGGAGTGTCCTTCACCCTTTGTTACACCGGCGCTCAGGGCAAAAATGGGCGAAGCAGCAGTCAATGCTGCTAGAGCGGTCAACTACGAAGGCGTTGGCACGGTCGAATTTCTGGTAGACGACACAGGTGATTTCTATTTCCTTGAGATGAACACTCGCTTGCAGGTTGAGCATCCAGTAACCGAGCTTGTCACCGACACAGACCTTGTCGACTGGCAGTTAAAAATAGCCAGCGGCGATACACTGCCATGCGAGCAGTCAGACATTACCTTTGATGGTCACGCGATCGAGGTTCGAATTTACGCCGAGGATCCGCTTAACAACTTCATGCCGCAAACCGGAAAAATTCAGTATTTTGAGCCGTATGACAATGTTGGCGTGCGAATTGACCATGGATTGCATAGCGGCTGCCAAATTACGCCTTATTACGATGCCATGCTCGCGAAACTAATCTGTTGGGGAAAAGATAGAGAAGAAGCAAGACGGCGTCTCATAAGAGCACTAACACAAACAAGAATTCTTGGCCTCATCACTAACAAGAGTTTTCTTGTTGAGCTGCTCGAACAACAAACCTTTATAGAGGGCGACACCACAACGGGATTCATCAACGAGCAACTTCTCGAAAAGCTCAAAAGCAAAGACAACGAAGCGCTAGTCGCCGCTACCGGCGCGCTGATTGCGCATCACAGTTCGCACAGTTCTGGGAGCAGCGGAGGCTGGAGCAACACCGAACCCATGCTCGTCCGAGATACACTATCAATCGGCGGCAAGCAAACACCCATCACGACGCTGGCAACTGATGCAGGATTAGAAGTCCATGTAAATGGCAACAAACACTTGATCGCAATTAATCACTGTAACTCAGGCACCCTAATCTATGAATACAACGGTGTTGCAAAGGAAGCCGTCTTTTATCTATCTGACGAGCAAGTAAGTGTCGACTTTGGCAAAGATAACCTGAACGCAGACATAGTGACCTATTCACCCGCTGCTTCTGCTGATGGTTCGGGTAGTGGCCAAATTCACGCATCTACCGAGGGTCTGGTTGTCAAAGTAATGGTTGCTGAAGGAGACATGGTCACCAAAGATCAACCGCTGGTCATCGTTGAAGCGATGAAAATGGAGCACCGACATTTGGCAGACGGTGACGGGGAAGTTACACAGATCGCTGTGGAAGCGGGTAATCAGGTAAAAAATCGACAGTTTATGGTCGGACTGAAATTAACGGAGACTGAAGATGAGTCAGCTTGAAACAAAACTAGATACAAGTAGTGAGGCATACCGCGACAACGTTGAGTTCATGACCAATTATGTCGAAAAGATTCGTGTCGTTGAGCGAAACATTAGAGCTAGCGAAGAACGCTACCGCGAGCGGGCTGAAAAAAAGGGCAAACTATTACCCCGTGAACGCCTGTCGCACTTGCTTGATCGGGGAGCGCCTTTTCTCGAACTCTCCTCTATTGCCGGACTCGGAATGAACGGTGATAAAGCCGGTGAAACCGCCGGAGGCAATCTCATCGTCGGCATCGGTTATGTGAAAGGTCGTCGGGTACTGGCTATGGTTTGGAACTATGCAATCAAGGGCGGCACGATTTCTTCCGTTACCACCAGGAAAAACCTGAGGTTACAGGAAATTGCTTTCAGCACGCGACTGCCGCTGGTGTGTTTAAGTGAAAGCGGTGGTGGTAATCTCGCCGGGGGCGGCGATCCCGACCCCTGGGGCGTGCACGGATTCCTTGACGGCGGCAGAGTCTACTGCCAGCAAGCTGAGCTTTCTGCAGCGGGCATACCACAAATTACCGTCGCACACGGTAACGCCACTGCCGGCGGCGCTTATCAGGTAGCACTCTCTGACTATGTTGTGCTTGTTAGAGATCAAACGCACCTGTTCCTCGCTGGCCCACCACTTTTAAAGGCAGCAACCGGGGAAGAGGCAGATCACGAAACACTCGGTGGTGCATTGATGCACGCGACCGTTTCACAAACCGGCGAATATCTGGCGGAGAGTGATGCTGACGGCATTCGGGTAGCCCGAGATATTCTTGACCAATTTCCGCCGGATGCAGGCGCCGGCCTGTCGCCAGATCAACCGGTCGAGCAACCCCTATACCCTGCTGAAGAACTGCGCGGGATTGTGTCAGAGGATAAGCGTATTCCCTACGATATGCGTGAAGTCATCGCAAGAGTGTTCGATGGTTCGAGGTTTTTCGAATTTGAGCCCGTTAACGATCCACACACTATTTGCGGCCACGCTCACCTTGGCGGCTGGCGCTGCGGCATTATTACGAACAACGGCCCTATCACACCGCAGGGCGCAAAAAAGGCAAGTCAGTTTCTTCAGCTTTGTGATCAGACAAATACACCGATGATCTTCCTGCAAAACACCACCGGCTTTTTAGTCGGCGTCGAAGCTGAGCAGGCGGGCCAAGTTAAACACGGCTCAAAAATGATTCAGGCTGTCGCAAATTTTCGACCTATCAAACTGACCATTATTGTGGGTAATGCTTACGGCGCTGGTAACTACGCAATGTGTTCAAAGTCATTGAAACCTGAGTTCGTTTTCTCATGGCCAACCGCAAGACAGGCGGTTATGGGAGGCGCACAAGCAGCCGGTGTTATGAGGGTTATTGCCGAAGACAGAGCAAAGTTGACCGGGCAGGAAATACCGCAGGAACAGAGAGACATGATGGAAAAACAGGGCGCGGCGATCATAGAGAGCATGGAGCAATCATCCGAAGCCATGTACTGTTCATCACGCATGATGGACGACGGCATTATCGATCCTGCTGATACTCGCGAAGTGTTGATATTCGCACTCGAGACCAGCCTTGAAACCAACCATCGCGGCACAACGCCAAATACATTTGGTGTTGCCCGCTTTTAAAGACCATATTCAAAACACAGTAACAACAAGATTTTGTGGAGATAGTAATGAGTGTAAGCGAGCAGGAACTGGACCAATTTAGATTGGAGGTGTCCACGTGGTTACGGGAAAACAATCCAGGTGACCCAGGGTTTTTGTTGCCCGAATCATTTATGGAGGTGGGCACAGACGAACAATTCGAATACCTACGCAACTGGCAAAGAAAAGTCTACGACGCCGGGTACCTCGGCATGTCATGGCCAGAAGAATACGGCGGCGGCGGCAAACCTCAGGTATTTCAGGACATCGTATCGCAGGAGATGGCACGTCAACGTGTGCCTTTCATGACAAACACGATTGGCCTCAATTGGGCGGGCCCACTCATACTGCAACAGGGTACCGAAGAGGATAAGAAAAAATATATTAAAGGTATACTCAATGCCGATGACATCTGGTGTCAGGGGTTTTCTGAGCCAGACCATGGATCCGATCTTGGCAATGCCCAGGTTAAGGCAACTAAAGATGGTGATGACTACGTCATCAACGGCTCAAAAATCTGGACCAGCCTTGGATCATACGCGAAGTACATGATCCTTCTCGCTCGTACCTCAAACGAAGGTCCGAACAAATATGCAGGGTTAAGTTTCTTCCTCGCGCCGATGAAAGTTGAGGGCGTCAATCCGCAACCCATCAAAAAACTAACAAGTGAATACGGTTTTTGCCAGACTTTCTTTAATGATGCACGCATCCCCGCCAATTCTATTATGGGGCGGGAGGGCGAAGGTTGGCAGGTTGCTATGGCCACACTGATGTTTGAAAGGGGCAATGTCGGCGGTCAGGCAGGTGGCCTGTCGATGATGGACATCAACGTAAACGACGTACTCGAATTAGCCCGTCGCTCAAGCCGAAATGGAAAGCCAGCGCTGGACGATCCATTAATCAAAGATCAGATGGTCCAGTTCCTAATTGAAGCAAAAAGCAATGCCTTAATGGGCACAAAAGCAAAAATACCCGCGCTGAACACAGAACGACCAACCGCTATCGCGATGTCCGGCAAACTCCGAGGCTCTGAATTGAAGCGACGCTTTTGTCAGTTTGCCATATCACTACAAGGCGCGAACGGCGGACGTTTCGTCTCACCGGAGGCAGTAGATGGCGGCAAATGGCAACGCATATACTTTAACTCTTTTTCAGCAACCATCGGCGGCGGCACCACCCAGGTTCAATACAACATCATGGGTGAACGCGTATTAGGATTGCCAAAAAGCTAGAACGGCCTGCGTTCAAATAATGAGAGACAGGCAACGTAGAAGGAACAATGATGAGTACGCAAATTAGTTTTACCGAAGAACAAAGTATGTTGCTCGACACCGCAATGGACTTTTGCAGTAAAAATTCACCCATTAACTTGGTTCGTAGCCGAATTGAGGAAGCGCAAAGTCTTCCCTCGGATCTGTGGTCATCGATGGTCGCGTTAGGTTGGGCTGGCATAACGGTACCTGAATCACATGGAGGTCTGGGCCTCGGTGTCACTGACCTTGTACCTGTGGTTGAAGCGATGGGCCGTAATCTGATGGCTAGTCCACTGGTTTGGTCCGCCATTTCAGCTAACACTTTGCAGCAAGCCGGCTCCGACGAACAAAAGTCAGCATGGCTTTCAAAGATTGCAAACGGTGCGGTCGCCACGATGGCGCTTATTGAATCCGATGGTAGTTGGCAACTTTCTAACCCCACATGTACAGGTTCTCTAGAACAAAACCTGATTAGCCTTTCAGGTACAAAATGTTTTGTTCAGGATGCAGGGTTGGCAGAACTTGTACTGGTTTCAATCCAGCTGGAAAATCAACCACGGCTCATTTTACTTGAAAGATCAGCCATACCCGAACAAGCACTCCAGCGTGAAGTTGTGATTGATGAAACGCGTCGTTGTTACAGCTTAACGCTCGACGGAATAAAGATAACACCTGCACAAGTTTTGCCCGGCACCTGCTTTGATGAGATTGAGCAGACAGCGATGCTGCTACTATCCGCCGAAATTGCAGGGGGACATGCCAGCACCCTCAATCTCATTGTTGAGTATTTAAAGACAAGAAAGCAATTCGATCAGTATATTGGCAGTTATCAAGCACTCAAACATCCCACCGTTGATGTATTAATCGGTCTAGAAGCAACTCGCGCTCATCTCTATCACGCAGCTACAGTATTTGAAACTGGCAGTCCGAGTGAAAAAGAGACCTCAGTACGTATGTTAAAGGCTGTTGCGAGTGAAGGTTTTGCTTTTGCCGGGGACCGCGCTATTCAGTTCCACGGTGGCTTTGGATTCACCTACGAATGTGATGCGCAGCTTTTTCTTCGTCGTGCAATTTTTTGTCAGCATCAATTCGGTGACGAGACCCATCAAAGGGCCTGCCTAGCAAATACTTTAATTGATGGATAAAACAGCGGTTTTAAAACATCGGCGCACCCTGTGAATCAGTTGTTTCACGTTGATGATGATCGCGCGCGTTTAATGCTAACAAGAAAAGCGCGTTAGAAATGCCTGAAGTCGGTGTCTGAGAAGCCAAATTGGCTTATGATACCTGCCTGATCACTGAGAGAAACAACGATGAAAACAACGCCAAGGATTGGCGCATTTTTCAGCGAACTTGCCTGCCTATGTGTTATTGGCATGCTCTCTCAAGGCGTTCTTGCAAAAACGGAGGTTGGACCATTCCAGACGCGGGAACACGCTGAGAGATTTTCGGAACAGCTGGAGCAGGCTGCTGAGACAACCAACCGTCGAGAGCAGGTCGCAGTCGATTACATTATTGCCTCGGAATTGCTTGGACTTAAGCAAAGTCAGGCTTTGCTGGCAAGCATGCGCAGCAGAGGTTTTGATGACATCGTTGTGGTGAAAACTGGAGACTTTGGCGGCAGAGTCTCGGCCGGTGTCTACCGGAGCCTCGGCCCAGCTGCCGAGCGTCGGTTACGCCGACTTAATCGCGAAGGGTTCAATTTCAAATCGATGCCCAGAAAAACAGCTGAAACAATTCAGTTCTGGGTTGTGACCGAATTCCCGGTGACAAGCACAGAGATAGCCGCAGGTTCAGTCGAACTCGGATATCCGCTAAACGCAAACACAGCAATCACTGAGGATGAAACAGGAGTCTTTTCCAAAACGGTATCAGCAGCCAATCCCCAGAGGCAGTCAACGACTGAATCGCCAGTGAGGTCAGCGATAGACCTTATCGCTGCAGCAGAGAGTAATGCGCCGATCATCGCCAAACAAAACAGGGTCGCAGCGCCATCAAACTTGGCAACGGCGTCATCCCGCAAACGGTACATTGAAGCACCCAAGCTATGGATAGCCTACACCGGTATTTTTATTTTCCTGACCATTACCGGCATTACTGTGTTTGTCTTTTTCCACAAACGACACAGAAAGCAGAAAACACCGAACGCGGAAATGGTCACTGCGGCAAGTACGCAACAATTTCTGCAAAGTGCAGAGCCGCACGATTCTAGGGAAGTCGATGAAACCAAACCGGACGTGGCCGTCGATCAAATTGCAGCCCTAGCCGAACAAGCAGTGACCGAGCGTAAACATTTGCTCAACATCATTCATGATCAGGTTATGCTTGCGCAGCAGGGAGAAATTGGCGATGGCCAGCAAAGCTTCAAACTCGACAAAGCAATATTGACGGTAGTCAATGAGGCCCGCCTCACCCATCAAGGCGGCCCAATCATATACCGGGTGAACTCCATGTTACCGCGCGTCTCGGGTGACGAATCTGCACTTCACCATTTACTTCGAATACTCATTCATCAGGTCGTTAGCTTTAATGATAGCGCACGCATTTTTGTTCAGGTTTCATATCAGGAAAACGACTTAAACTTTCAATGCGTGAATGAATCATCGCTGCTTAGTGAACTCGAGCTGCGACACCTCAGCATTCCCAGCACGCAATTTGGCCTTCGCCTCGAAACAGCACATGAACTCGCGAAACGCATAGAGGGTAATATCACTCTAGACAGTAAATTTGGCATCGGCACTTTCGCCACATTATCGTTAGCACTTCCGCCACCTCACCGCGAAGTAGTACCGAACGTAACACAAGCCAATCGTCTTTCGAAAACAAGAATGAAATTAGTCAAGAGTCAGCAGGTTGACGTACCCGCGGCGCAGGCAGCCATCGATTCACTTGCGTCAACGCTTCACGCATCAGATGCTGTGCAGCCAGACCCAAACCAAGCCGACACTTTTCTTGCGGCTTTAGCGACAATAAAAAAACAGCTGACTGCTGTTAAAGAAGCCGGGCAGACGACCGCAGAAGTGCTTGAGGAATTGGTTGATGTTGTTGATAGAGATCAACTCGACGCGTCCGAGGCAGAACCCGAGTCATTAAGGCTGATAGACCTTGTGGTTGCAGAACTTAAACAGTGGCAGACTCGAGAAGAATTGCAGCCTTCGGGCAAAGCCAGCGAGAAAAGTCCTGCCGCTGATAGCCTGAAAGACAACGATATTGAGCTTTTCGATCAGATAAAGGGTCAAATACTTGATATTCAAACCGCAAGAGCTTTTGGCGATTTACAGACGCTGAGTCGCGTTGCGAGGTGGACGGCTAAGTACGCCGACGGCCTAGGGATGATCTCCGTGGCCTCCTTGTTTCGGATTATCGGCAAGTCTATGCGCACTGGCGATGAGTTACGGATGCTGGAAGCTTTGGCAATCCTACACATGAGTTTTGCGCAACTTGATAGCCAGCAACTTGTCAGCAGCAAGTTTGCTTAGCGTCAGTGCTTGCTCCGGTGGGACTACCGCAGAAGAAAAAGTTAACCTCCGACAATCCGAGGCAACAAAAACACTTCCGAACCTTTTGGAATAGGTGTCTCCCAACTGTCTCGATAAATTGTACCGTCAATCGCAACGGCAATACCTTCCTCTGGATAATGTGCCAGTTTTGGATATCTATCGATAAGCCGGGTCAGCAACTCGCGAATGGTCTCTGCCTCAACTTCAACTGAGGCGAGACCATCCACGGCATCTCTTACTGACCCTGACAGGGAGACTTCCACTCTCGCTATCCTGCCTAAGCCGCCTTAAGCCTCGGCACCGTCAAGTGCTTTGAGGATCCTTGGAGGTGACATCGGCACCTCGTACATCCTGACACCGACCGCGTTGGAAACGGCATTGCCGATGGCACCCAGTGGCGGCACAATTGAAGTTTCACCGACACCGCGAATCCCGTAAGGATGACTGGGGTTAGGAATCTCAAGAATCTTCGTATCGATCGAGGGCAGATCTGAGCAAACGGGCATTCTGTAATCAAGAAATGCACCATTCTGCAGCCGACCATCTTCTCCGTAGATGTATTCCTCGTTAAGTGCCCAACCGATTCCCTGAGCAGCTGCACCCTGGAATTGCCCTTCGACATAATCCGGATGAATTGCCTTACCCGCATCTTGGACAACGGTGTAACGCAGAATAGTCGTCTTACCCGTTTCGGGATCAACTTCAACATCCACAATATGAGATGCAAACGATACACCGGCACCATCTGCTGTTGCCTCGTGGTGACCCGCTATAGGCCCACCAGTATTGCCGGCTTTTTTAGCAATATCTTTCAGCGTCAAAGGCGGCAAGTTACCGTGTTCACTACCAACAGCATGAGCAGAGCCATTTTCCCAAGTAACCGATTCAGCTGGAATCTGCCACATCATCGCTGCCCGTTCTTTTAAGACATCGATTGCCTTGCGAGCCGCAAAAATGGTGGCCATACCTGAGGAGAAGGTGCCTCGGCTACCCTCCGTTGTGTCATTGTGGCCGAGAGATGACGTATCACCGATATTCGTGCGAACATCTTCGTATGCTATGCCCAGCTCTTCTGCCGCAATAAGTCCAAGAGAAGCACGGGCACCGCCTACGTCGACTGTACCAACAGTCAGGTTAACCGTGCCATCTGGCCCAATATTTAAATCACTACAGGTCTGGCCGCCAATGTTAAACCAGAATCCACACGCTACGCCGCGACCCTGATTCTTACCCAGTTTCGCTCTCATATGCGGATGGTCACGCACAGCTTCCAGTGTTGGCTCGATACCGATAGGTCCCCAAACGGGTCCGTAGGGTGCGAGCGTGCCTTCTCTCGCCACGTTTTTCAGGCGCAGTTCGACCGGATCCATGCCCAACTCCTTGGACAATTGATCGATTGTGCTTTCCACGCCAAAGGCCATCATTGGTGCGGAGGGCGCACGATAAGCTGCAACTTTTGGACGATTACACAAAACGTTGACGCCAATCGCCTGATTGTTAGCAATGTTGTAACAGGCGAAAGCCGTCATACCACCAAGGGTTCCCCACATACCGGGAAACGCGCCATTCATGTAACGACACTCAGCACGAGCAGCAACGATAGTGCCGTCTTTCTTCGCGCCGATTTTTATGTCCATCGAGGTTGAACATGTAGGACCGGATGCTTTGAAGACTTCCTCGCGGCTCATCACCATTTTTACCGGACGGTTCGCCTTGCGGGAAAGCGCAAGTGCAATAGGCTCCATCCAGACATGGGTTTTGCCACCGAAACCACCACCGATCTCAGAGGAAGTCACCTTCAATTTGGCTATGTCCATTCCCAACAACTGCGCGCAGTTATTTCGATAAGCAAAATGGCCCTGCGTTGTCACCCAGAGCTCGCCGGTACCATCCGGGCTAACACTGGCAAGACATGCGTGTGGTTCTATATATCCTTGGTGCGTTTGTCCTGTCTTGTAGCTACGTTCTACGATGACATCCGCTTCAGCAAAACCCTTGTCGATATCGCCATGACCAAACTCGCCTTTGTTTATCAGATTGCCGTGACGGCCTTCTTGCGCGTAGCGTGGCTGTACGATTGGCGCATCATCATTCAACGCCTCGTCAACGTCTGTTACGTGTGGCAATTTTTCGTAGGTCACCTTGATTAACTTCAGCGCTTTTTTCGCCGTGGTTCTATCGATTGCCGCAACACCCGCGACGGCATGACCATCATAAAGTGCCCGATCCCGTGCCATGCAGTTTTCAAGCGTGTCGTAAAGACCCGAGTTGCCGCCGGTCAAGTCAGGCAAATCTGCTGACGTGATAACAGCTTTGACGCCCGCTAACTTTTCCGCTTTTGAAGCATCTATCTTTTTGATGCGAGCGTGCGCATGAGGTGAACGAAGCATCAGACCGACTAATTGTCCCGGTGCACTCATGTCTGCGCCGTAGCGAGCACGCCCTGTAACCTTATCTAATCCGTCAGGTCGCTTAACCCTGGTACCAACGACCTTGAAATCCTGTCCTGTATATTTTGGATCATTCATATTCAGTGCCTCCTACTTCTTCTTTTTGTTCTGCTTACGCAGATCTTTTGCAGCTGCCTGCACGGCTTTGACTATTTTGTCATAGCCTGTGCATCGGCAAAGATTACCCGCTAGCCCGTAACGAATCTCAGTTTCAGTCGGGCTTGGATTTTCATCTAGCAACGCTTTTGCTGCAATGAGGAAACCCGGTGTGCAAATCCCGCATTGCAACGCAGCGTTATTAATGAACTGCTCCTGCAATGGGTGAAGTTTCTCACCATCGGCCATTCCCTCAACCGTCGTTATCGCGCGCCCTTCTGCTTCAGCACCCAAAACCAGACAGGCACAAACTAGCTGACCATCAAGCGTGATGCTGCAAGCACCACAGTCACCGGTACCACATCCTTCTTTCACCCCTGTCAGTCCAAGATTGTCACGCAGTACATCGAGCAAAGACTCGTCTGCCGGACAAACGTATTCAACTGGGTCGTTATTAATTGTCGTTGTTACATGTACGCCCGCCATTATTTACCCCCTGCTCTTTCGTAGGCTATTTTTGCTGCTCGTTTGGCAAGTACACCCACCACGCGTTCCCGATATTCGATAGTGCCCCGCTTATCATCGATCGGATTACAAGCTGCGGAGCAAGCTGCAGACAGTGCATCAAGTGCAGCGTCATCAAGTTTGGTACCTGTGATGGCTTTCGCTGCGGCTTTGACCAGCACAGGCGTTGGCGCCACGGCCCCCAGCGAAACTCTGGCGGAATCTATGACACCTCGTTTCAAAGTCAAGCTGATACCGACACCAACAACTGCGATGTCCATCTCTGTTCTCGGTGTAAAACGCAGGTAAGCATCACCGGAATTTCTGGCTGGGACTGGTAGCGTAATCGCTTCGACTATCTCGCCTTTCTCCAGACAGGTTTGTCCCGGCCCTGTCACAAACTTTTCAACCGGTACGGTACGTTTCTTCTTACCAACAATGATGGCTTTCGCTCCCGCGGCTATCAACGCAGGGACACTGTCGGCCGCAGGCGACGCATTACACAGATTCCCGACCATCGTGCATCTTCCTTGAATCTGGTCAGAGCCAATCAGATTGGCCGCTTCAACGACGCCTGGCCAGGCTTTGACCAGCGCCTTGTTCTTATCCAGAGCTGCACCGGGTACCGCTGCACCAATTTTGAAACCGGATGCTGTTTTGGTGACGTCGGACATCGCCGGAATCCGCTTGATGTCGACCATCAGATCCGGTTCTATCGTGTCCATTCTTAATCGCACCAGCAGGTCTGTTCCGCCAGCCAGAACGTAGGCCTGCCCCTTTTCT
>ERZ1048872.285-NODE-285-length-59807-cov-6.587261_pt1 | contig 59807 bp, 47 predicted proteins | sample MGYA00383100_ERZ1048872 | MGnify/ENA primary metagenome ERZ1048872 (study PRJEB29581, sample SAMEA5548370) | metagenome | biome: marine; feature: coastal; material: water | depth 50 m | study: Short-term variability in the microbial, nano- and picoplankton...
GGCCTCGAGGCAACAATGGCCGCTACTGCAGGTACAGTGTTTGCGGTGATTGGCAATATGTGCAATAACCAGGAATAAGCCACCAAGGGGACTCAACCAGTTTGTAAACGATGCAAATTGCAAACTGTTCTTGATGTCGGTGGGCTGACCGCTTGTTTGCTCATTGCAGGCCACATCGGTACAGGCCACATCGGTACAGGCCACATCGGTACAGGCCACATCGGTACAGGCGGCATCGGTACAGGCGGCATCGGTACAGGCAGCGTTCTGTGCCAGTTGACTCCCCGTTGCCGCAGCGCAGCACTCGTCACCAAAGACAAAGGCGCTGAGAGACAGGAGTGTGATTCCAATGACACCCGAAAAAGCTGGTACGAGGCTTTTGTGTTTTCTCCATCCCGGCACAAATGCACTCGCTGCGAAGATAAAGCAAACGACAGTCATCCATTGATGGAAGCCCTCGTGAGCTAACCAGCTAAGCCCAAATGACGGGAGGTATGCGAGGATGAGTGGCATCGCTGCACAGTGGATACCACAGGCAATCGATGCAGCCAATCCTGTCCAGTCCGCCCAACTCATCCATACTGATTTGTTCGAATTTATTGCCGTTGTTTGGGGTAGCAGATCCATTGTTCTTACTGAGGTCTCGGGATGTAACGGGACAGGGGGTTTGCGACGCACAATTGATGGACTCGTTTTATTCTATCAAAAACTGTCCTGTTGTGTTGGTTCCGTTGGAACCTCCACGCTTTCAAGTAGCTGACCAATGAGGTTTCTTGAGTCAGCGGCTTCAACGTCCAGCCGCACTGCCAGGACTGGGAAAGCGACTTGCTGGACATCATCTGGCGTGACAAAGTCACGACCGGCCAGGTGAGCTGTCGCCTGAGCAGCACGTTGCCATAATAAAAGTCCCCGGGGACTGAGGCCAGCGTCGATGTCGGTGTGATTCCGTGAAGCTGTTGCCAATGCCACAAGGTAACGCTGAACGTTGTTCCCTACACGGGTTTGTGTGACAAGATCTTGAATCTGTTCAAGTTCACCTGCAGCGAGAATTGCTGAGGAAATGGACTCTTTTGTTTCCAATTCAGTCTTTACCGATGCAGCCAGCATGGCAGTTTCATAATCAGCAGCCGGATAACCCACGGATAATTTCATTGTAAACCGATCGAGTTGCGCCTCCGGTAGTGGGTAGGTGCCATGCTGTTCGTGTGGGTTTTGTGTTGCCATCACAAAGAAATCATTCGACAGCTGATGCTGCTTGCCATCTACCGTAACTTGTCGTTCTGCCATCGCTTCTAACAGCGCGCTCTGGGTCCGAGGGGTCGCCCGATTAATTTCATCAGCTAATAAAACCTCAGAAAAAATGGGCCCAGCTCGAAACTCGAACTGCCGTGTTTCAGCATTAAAGATACTAAATCCGGTAATGTCACTCGGGAGTAAGTCAGGCGTGCACTGGAGTCGGCTGAAACGGCCACCTACGGAACTAGCCAGTGCCTTGGCTAGCGTGGTCTTACCAAGACCGGGTCTATCTTCCAGAAGCAAGTGCCCGCGTGCCAAAAGACAGACAAGCACTTGCTGAATGACATCCTGTTTTCCTTTGAGTGCATCCTCAAGTCGAACACGTATTTGTTCAATTTTTTTCAATCCATTAGCGTCGTCTGCGGTAGCGGCTAAGCTAGGCGGTTGAGTGGCTGGATTTTTTGTTCCTGCATTCATTTTTGATCTCGTTGGTGATGAGGATGTGGGAATAAGTGATGCGGTTGGGTGATTTGCCCTGAAGTCCGATGTATTGCCGCGAGATTACGCCATGACCACATGTTGAGTGCGGCAACGCATGGTGATCGTATCGGTTGGTCATTCGTGTACAAAACGGCAGGGTCATAGAGGTGACGCTCTACGCTGCAAATAAATGGTTCGGCGGCGTGTCGGTGAGAAGATTCTATGTGTTGTGTGTGTTGTGTTTGACGATGAATTGCATCAGCTAGGTGTTCAAGCCACCGACGAGGAGATACTCCTCTGGGGCGTGGTAGCCCGACACGCTGGCAGCGGCGCTCAATGGTTCGCATCGTGTTGAGGGCGCTATAGTTTCGACTGATCAACGCGCGGATTCGAAGTATTGAGACATCGCCAAGATCCAGAATTCGACGCCGGAAAACAAAACCGATTACAAGGAGGAGCATGAGAACGCTTGAGGTGAATGGGTGACGCAATAATCGTGCGTAAGCAAGGTTTAGGATTCCAGCAATTCGTTCCGTAAGACTCAGTGGTGGCAGTAGTACGGCATATCCTGGGCTAGGTTCGAGCGTAACCCAATAATCTTTTTGGACGAGCACCTCGGCCCAGCAATGCACATCCTCTGACAGAATTGGGGTAAGCCCAGTTCTCGCTTCATACCGATCTGGTTTGGCATAAAATCCACTGACAAATCGTGCTGGATATTCGAGTGAACGCAGGAGCCAAACAGCAGATGTTGCAAAGAGATAATCCGGGCCACGCTTGGTCTCAAAGAGAAATTCTGAAACAGTATGGCCGGTGTCTCCAGTTGCACGGGCGGTGTTATCAAGTGTGTATTCATCACGCAGGTGCTTAATGATCGCATCAATCTGTTCCCAACCCTTTTGCTTCCCAAATGTCCAACGTTGGGCTAATCGACGTATGCGATAAGAGGCCTCGCCGTCATCGAATTGACGGTACTGTTGTGGCGAAAAGATTCCAGAATAATCTCTCTCTTTCAGCTTTCGAACGTCAACCAAACGAGATTGAACATGAAGTGTTGTGAGTTCCGGCAAACTGTCCCTATCAACGCCAACAACCTCAGGTTGTTCCCAGCGAAAAAAATCAGCACGATTGAGCTGGTCGATAGAGACGCCAGTGAGTTGTATTGGCGCCGGTACGCGATTCGTTTTAAGGTTAATAACCTTTATAGAGTGTATTTCTGGTGCAGCATGTGGGTCATCCGGCTTTGTTTGGACCCCAAGTCGAAGCCATGGTCGGTCGGCCACGGTATCGAGAGTCAGTTCGGGCAATTTCTCAGGCAAAGGCTCTGCCGACCACTCAACACCATCATAAATATCAAAAGACTCCAGTTTGAGGTGAAGTGGCAGGCGGCCACGAACATAAATTAATGCATCGCTGTCGATATTCGAGAGGGTCTGTGACTTTGCTTTTCCTGGTCGGCGTACGGTGGAGAATTCTCGTGACCCCTTTTTACTCTTTGCCATGCGGTGGTTTTCAGCAAGGGCACGAATTTCTGGCGCAAGACTGATGACTTTTTGACGCTTATTTTTGCTGAAAAAGTTTTCGTTGTAACTATCATCAAAAACATCATAGAGCGTTGGATCATGGGAGGCAGCAAAAGGAGCGTTCTCGATCGGGGCAAAGCTGCGAATATTATCAAGCCCTGCCACGAGAAGGTCACCATTTCCTATTCCGTCTCGAGCCATTGAAGAGGCGTCATCACCTCCACCGGATGTTGGCAGCCAGCCTTCCGTCGCGATAAGCCGACCACGTGCCGCTGGAAAGAGGAGTGGTAGTACTAATGGGATTGCTAAGGCCGGTGTCCACCAAGGACGTTTTCTCTGAACCACCTTGGATGTAAGGGTGATATGAAGCCGCTCCCAATAACGTGCGCCAAGCCAAATGATGGAAGTAATTGCGAAAGCGACCGATAAAGCGGTGCACCACGGCAAGGTTGTGATGGAAGCATCAAAGCATGCTGAAGCAAAGACAAATACGAAGGTGCTGAGTGCGACTGATGGTCCCTGGTTGAGTGGGTGATGGGCAACTGTCGCGAGTCCGATCATCACGTTCCGGAGCAATGTAAGCAGTAAAGAGTCCATGAGATATGGAGCTTCAAGAGAAAATCGTAAGAGCATTTCTATGCAGAAGCCGACCACCATGACCCCAATGGCCCACGAGCGGCGTGAGTTGTTCGTGCTTCCAATACTGGGAGCGAATCGCCGCACGCACTCAGATAAAAAAATGGTTATGAAAGCAAACGTAAGGGATGCCGTCCAGAAGGATTTTGGTTCTGGGGGAACTACAAATCCGAAACCAGCCGCATCCACAGCAGAAGAAGCAATGATCGCCATCGCGATACAGAGCCAACCAGAGAAACCTCTCTTGGGAGGCCCCTGTTTTACCTTTTCAACTTTTTTTGTTTGTGAATTCGGTTCAACCGACATGGCAGAGTTTCTCCCATGAATTTTGGAATGCCAGCAAAGGATCTTCAGATTGGCGAATCCATATTGTTCTTCCAAATTTTGTATGTCTTATAAACGCCGCTTCATCATTGTCTTCATTGGTAAGTACAATACATAGTTGATCTCCCTGCACGGATTGATTTTCCGAACCTCGGTGCAGTCCTTGGCGTGTGGTTATTCTGACTTGAAAGACGCCGCAATCAGTTCGCGTTTTTTTAGGAGGCGACGCCTGATTCTCTCCGGAGTCAAGGCTCTCTAATCGCTTGCCATTTTCAATAGATTCAAAATGAGCCAATTGATCGAGGAAGCGAACAGCACCGCTGGTACCCTGGCCAACTCTGACGCATTGACCACGGAAGCAAACTTCAACAGCCGCTTGTTTGCTCTGATAGGCCATGGCAATGCTTGCCACAATTCGAATGGCCCACTCAATAGTGCTTTCACCGTTAATGATTTCGTGGATCGTCGGGTCTGTGTCAACTACAATTCGAATGGCGGACGTTGCCGGCGCTTGACGCTCACAGACTACAAGAGAACCGGTTCTCGCTGTTTGCGGCCAATGAATACGGCGAAGCGAGTCGCCATTCCGAAAGGGTCGTGTTCCTAAAACATCACCAGATTCACCACATCGTGCATCCGTAAAACGATCTTCGGACGGTCTCGTCTCAGCGCTGTCGAGCAGACTTTTCAAAGGCACCCTACGCGGCCACACAATAAGCGTGTTCTTGATTTTTGTTGGTCGTGAACGATTACAGATTCCAAATGGGAATCCAGTGGAAATAAGACACTCCTGCATGGGGTAGACGCCTCGAAGCAGCGGAGTGAATAAAGAAGTGAAAGTGGTCTTGCTAGCCGCCGGCAGGCCTCCGCAAGCGGCAGGCTCTGGTTCTGAAAGGTCCCGCCTGCACATAATACCCCAAGTAGGCCATGGCCAGCGGTTTTCAAGAGTCAACTTTGTTTGAAGAGGCTCTTGTTCAGTGACTCTGCGGCGTTCGAATTCTAATTCGCCTCGGAGTCCCATGATAGTGACTACGGGCCAGATAGTACCGACTGCGCCGATGAAAAAGATCGTGCCAGCTGCCCACAGCATGCTGGTGCCTACGGCTATGCCTAATATCAACACAACAATGAAAGCAGCAACAAGGGCACCTAAAGGTGTTTTTATTGCAGCGACAAGAGGGTCTGCAAATCCGCACCAATTGTGAGACGTGATCCAGTAGTAAAACTGTGATCGCGTTGGAGCCGAAGACGGTGGTATCTCACTAACGTTTTTCATGAAGTGACTGTTATAGGAAAATCAACTGATTGAATTGGAAAATATGCATTACGAGGAGCTCGGTTATGTGCCAGATCTTCCACAGAGGTGCTGTATCAGACCGCGTTTACTGATGCATCTAGTCGTTTGCATGTGCTATGGATAGGGGCTTACTGCCCTGTGGTATCCAGCACCTGGGGCGAACCCACATTTGTAGACACATATTTGCGTACGGTGCAATCATTATGAAGAGATGATTGCAGGCGGTCCACGAGGGATTGGTCGTAGCGAGCAGTCAAAGGCAGCAAAAATATCTTCTGGAAAGATAATTCTTTGAAGGACAAAATGAGTCACCTGAGTTGGTGGTTGTGTGTAGACAGCCTGAAGCTTCGCATAACTAAAAAATTGACAGAGAACGCACTCTTCAGAATTTTCTGATGGCTCACTTGATTGTTTGGGTGAAATCGGCCCTGAGGCAGCGTGGGTTATTCCTGCAGGAACGGTATGGTGTTTTGGATTGTTGTCATAATGGTGAAAATCACAGGCGAGTTGCTGAGCTTGTGAACTGGGGCCGTATTCGCTGGAACAGTGACAGCCGCAATGAGAATGAATGCCGAGAACTGCAAATCCCTCATACCCCAGTAAAGAAACTGGAATAAAAGCTGTGAGCAAGACTATGACAAGAAGGTGTCGCATAAGTTTCGACGATACAGAATAAAGCACCCAATACCACGAAATTTAAAGTATTCCGAATGAATGAAAAACACAAGTGAATGGTCCATTTGGCCGTAGATGACCCATAAAAAACAGCACAAATTTATCGGGAGATATTTCGCCGAGTGGCAAATCGCCATCATTTTGTTCTAGGTAGATATGGTGGGGTGATGAATAACGCATGTCGGTCTGACTTCTATTACCAGCCACCACCACCTCCTCCACCACCACCTCCGCCAGAAAATCCTCCCCCACTACTACCACTTGACGATGATGGACTCGTTGCGGCGGCGGCGACTGAGGCAGTCATGGCAGAACCAAGGCCAGCGGCAGTTGCGCCTATCGTTGATGCACTCCATGCGTCACCGTGATACCAGGCAGGATGGTATCCGGACCCGTTAGCTGTTTGTGTAGATGCACTTGCGTCTGCAATGAGGTCTTGAAATTGATCTGCCCACTTATTAGCGACATTGAGTGCAACGGCATAAGGCAGAAAACGTTCAAATAACTCAATGGTGTGCGGTGCGGCATGCATGTGCTGATGGGTTGTTGCCTGTTGCGTGACGGCCTCAAGCCGATCTTCCTCCGCGGTAGAGAGGTACATCGCAAACCCATCAATTTGATCCATGATGGGCCGGCCTGCGGCGGTGGGTGCTTTGATCAACTCGTAGAACAGGGCAACCGTTGTCACGATGCCGAGAATGAGTGGGATGATCCAGAGTGATGTCATGCCAGCAAGCATACCGATGGCGACCAATTCCCCGGCAATGAAGGGAAGTGCAAATAGTGTCAAGAAAATTGCCGAGCCATATCCAGCAATTTGACTCATTGTTGAATCGCCAACAATTGCTCCCCGCCATGAAGAGACCACCTTATGAAGTAGTACGACGACACCACATGACCAGAAAGTGAGCCATAGGGTAAGGAAGCCTGCAATGCCCGTCACTGTCACGCCTCCAGCAAAAAAAACAACCAGGACTAAAACGGCCAATGAAAGCAGAAGGCCTCCAAAGAACCAGAGGCGGTTTGGCCGAAACAGAACGCCTTCAAATTCACGAACCAGGCTTTTCCTGAGCGTGGTAATTGCCTGAGAAAATAGAAGGTGGTCCTTGCGATCAATCGCTATCGAGTTGCGGCTATGAAGAAGGTGATCAAAAATCTGTTTTTCACCATTTGAGGTTGAGTCGGTGGGAGTGCCTGTTTTTTCAAGCGTATACTTTTTTTTATTTTCACGGATTGTAAGAACCTGTTGTGTAGCCAACGATAGGAGAGCGACGGAAAAACACTCTTTGTCGTATCCCATTTGAGAAATAAATCGACAGGCAGCTGGGCTCAGGTTCTCTGGTGGCTCGTAGAGGGGAACAATAACTCCTGTTGCTGGATCTCGCCCAACAAATAACCAGGCCGTCAAAAAATAGGTAATGACTGACACTAGTCCGATGCTGCCCCATACGAGAAATGGATCATGAAGATGTACCTCAGCCGTTGACGGTTTGGTGACAAGTCCTGAGGGGAAGGTAGCAACGACAGTCAGGCCTTCTTGTGGTTTTAGTGAATCTTTCGTCGAGTAGGTTACACGATGTTTCTCACCTTCAATGCGAATAGTGAGATCATCTTGGTTGGTAGACTTTAATGCGCCGACATAGCCTTCGGCTGAGACCTCCTCCATTGGGGTTTCTGCAGGGAAAGAGATTGTTGCTTCTGCCTGCTCAATCGGGAATTCCCAGGCATTTCCAGTGGCGTTCCAGTAGACCTCATCATGGTGCTCTTGAAAACGAAGTTGCCGTGTTTTGTATTGAATCGTGTAGGTGTGCGGGCCTGTAGGAAGTTGAACATTCTTTGATCCAATGCGAATGCGTTTGTAGGAGCCGTAGATTTCTTCCTTATAAACGGAGTCCTTTCCGTCACAATGAAGAAAAATAATCTGAAGCGGGATATTTGTCTTTAGGCCGTAGAATCCAACGTCATACTGAACGGGTATATCACGAATAATTCCTCGTTTAATCTTTTTCCACTCTGCAATCACTGAGATGGTTTCAGTGATAGTCATGAAACCCTCATCGCCTATGGCAATATCACTGTGGAATTTCGTAATTCGTTCTGCTGCTTGAATTGAATTGGGAATCCGTAGGACGGACTCGGCAAGAAAAATGATCAGGAATATGAAAAGGAAGCGACAGAACATTATTTTCATGATAAAGCCTGAGCATCGATGGTTGGAGTAGCGCGTTCTGTGACGGATTTGACTTCGAAGAATTCTTTTGTTGTGAAATCAAACAAATTAGCTACTAGATTTGATGGGAATGATTCAATTGAAATATTCAAGTTTCGGACAGCGCCATTGAAATACCGTCGGGAATATTGAATTGCGTCTTCAACTTCTACAAGTTGAGAAGATAGCTGCGAGAAACTTGTGTCTGCCTTGAGTTCAGGATAGGCCTCTGAGACTGCGAAAAACTTCACAAGATTGGCCGTAAGCCCGTTTTCCTTGGCATTGAGACCTGCCATGTCATTGATAGTTGCGGCTGATGAGCGAGCGGCGACGACATTCTCAAGGAGAGAACGCTCAAAGGCAGCATACTCTTTGACACACTCAACAAGATTCGGGATGAGTTCGTGCCGACGTTTCAGCTGAACATCAATGCCGCTGAAGGCTTCGTCAACAAGATTGGTATAACGCACCAGTCGATTAAAGGAGACGGCCACGAAGAGTAACAAGGCGATAAGAATAACAACGCTGAATACTAAAGCCGCAATGCCAAATTCTGCTGTAAGGGCAAAGATCATTGCGTTTTCTCAAAATATTTCCAAAAGCTCGTACCCTCCTCGTTATGGGAGGGCACGGACTTTTGGGTACGGAAAGGAAATCAGTCTTGCCTGTTTTAGTGGAAGTCAGGCTCTTTGCCTTCATAGGCGCGATACAGATCATGGATGGCTTTTTCAAGTGCAGAAGCAGTCGCTGCATCAGTCGACTGTTTGCATTTCATTGCGGCAACAGTCACGGCATGTGCCGCTTTGAGTTGATCAGTGTACCGCGGTGAATCAGATTTTATCCGCTGGGCTAGGAAGTAGTCGGCGATGACATTTTGAATGGACCCTGCATGAGCTTCTTTTGTGACAACCCAGCGAACAAGCTGGTTATTGTCTTGGCCACTTTTTGCAGCTGGGGCCAGCTCATTGATCTGCCCTTGTGCCTTGGCAATAGTTTTCGTGTCTTCTAGTAATTTCTCGAATCGTAACTGATCACCATAGATTCCGCATGGAACCTGACAGTGTGCATAAACGGTAGAACAGAGTAGGGCCGACGCAAAAAATGCAAGCAACGTACGTGACATGGCGAACGTGTCTCCAGAGTGAAATTGTGGAACTTGAGGCTTACCACAATACACCATGTGACGGTGTTAGTAAAAACCCATGCATTAAAGCTTGAAGCGTGTAATCTCTCCATGGAGATCAGTGGCAGCCTGCTGAACGTCTGTGGTTGCGTTCTGGAACGAGTCGAGAGCAGATTCACTTTCAGAAACGCTTTTGGCGAGGTGAGCCATAGCAATTCGAATCTGCTCAGCACCTTCGCTTTGGGCCTGCATGCCCTCAGCAACCTGCTCAAATCGCTCCGAAATGCCTTTAACGGAAGTGATGATTTCTGAAAGCTGTCGTGAGACGCCTCCTATTTCAAGGGCACCATTTTCTACACTTTTAGTAAAGGCATCCATCTCCATAACACCTGATGAAACACTGAGCTGCATTTCTTTGACAACCTGTTCGATTTCTAATGATGCTACTGCAGTTTGGTCTGCAAGCCGTCGTATCTCGCGTGCAATGACAAGGAACCCTAGTCCGTACTCCCCAGCTTTTTCTGCTTCAATCGCTGCATTAATTGAGAGAAGGTTTGTTTGGTCGGCCACCTTTGCAATGGTTGTCACGGCAAGATTGATCGTGGTGGCCCGTTCATTGATTACCGCAAGGCGAGAACCAAAAGATTCGGTGCTATCGGCCAGTTTTCTCATCGTAGAATCCATACTTGAGAGATTTTCACGCCCCTCAATAGCCATCGCACCAGTCTTGCCGGCCATCTCATTCACAGCCACCATGGTCTGTGTAAGTTCCTTGCCGGTAACACTAATCTCCTCAACAGCGGCAACGGTTTGGGTCGTAGAGTCCCCGAGGCGTTGAATAACCTGTTGTTGATCGGTGCCCGTTGCTTGGAGTTTAGAAGAGGTATTGGTTAGCGTGTCACTCGATTTTTGAACGCGACCTATTAAAGAACGGAGATCGTTGGTCATTGTCTGAAGAGACTCTAGGAGAATTGCAGTTTCGTCCCGAGACAAGACCGAAACGTCTCCTCGCAGGTCACCGGTTGCCACCTTCCGGGATATACTGATTGCTCTTTGAATAGGCATGCTGATACTTCTCGCAACAAAAAGAGCGACGATAATCACTAGTAAAACTGTGCCGCATACTAGACCAGCGATCAGGAGTTGTTGAAAACGGAGTAGTGCAAATGCTTCACTCGTGTCTTGTTTTGCAACAAGCCCCCACCCAAAGCTTGGGAGGTAACACCATGCCGCGGCAACTTCTTCTTGTCTGTAATCAGGGAAAACGGCATATCCTCGGGTGCCACTCGATGCGTATCGTGCAGCTACGGCTTTGTCTGCAGAGAGTGGTATTGTGAGTTGAAAGGCCGCATCGAGCTGGTGGCGGAGTGGGCTCGTGACCCGTGCCATATTATCAATACGTTCGGCAGCAAGAATTTCACCAGTGGCACCAAGTCCGGTTGTGTCGCTGAGAATTTGCCAGACACGTTCAATGCTCAGTTCGAGTGCTAATACTCCGATGACTTTGTCATTTTTAAATATTGGGGCGGTGACAAAGGAGATCGGGTCTGCAGAATTCCCAAATGGGCTGAATCGACAAAGTTCAGATTGGAGAAGTGTACGAGATCGGTCAAAACCTTTTGCAAGTTCTGTAGCACGTAGCGAGTCAGAGGTAAGAGATAATCCAGGCATGAGCCTCAAAGATGAGGAGTAAAGGACAGTGCCTTGGATATCAATGAGCAAAAGGCTCTGGTAGCCCCGCGAGCTAGCAGCTTCACGTAGGTACAAAGCGGACGATGTATCATCACTAGACGTTTTTTCGGTTTCAGAAACAGGAAGCTTCTCTCGAAAGGAAGCCATGGCAGCTACGACTGCAGGCGTCCTAGAAAGCGTTGTCCCATCACGTACCCGTTCGGCCGCATATGACTCAAGTCGGGTGGAACGTGCGGACGCAATTTGTAGGAGACGGTCTTGGACAGAGGATTGGAGGGCTCGGTTTGCGAGACTGGTTGTAATTGCCGTAAGTAGTCCACAGGGTAGCAGCGACATAAGCAGGAACCAAAATAAAAGCCGACGTGCGAGTCGCTGTCGTTTCTTCTCAACCGGTTGTGCTGGAAGTGCATCAGTCATCTGTTGCAGCCTCCTTTGGGGTTGTAGTGGCGGTGTTAGCCCAGCCTCCCCAGCGTTGGTACAGGCCACTGACAAATGCGTTCCAGTCAGCTTTTGAACGTGTAATAGGATAGGGGACAGGTCGTACCGAGCCATTACTGTTCCAGACAATATCAAACTGGCCAGTTTTCTGAATCTTTGCAATGTAGACCGGACGCCATGTATGTTGTGTAGCTGGGTCGACGGCTATGATGCCTTCTGGGGCATTGAGGCTTTGTTGTCTCAGGGCATTACGCACTTGCTGGACATCAGTGTTACCACTTTCCCGAACAGCGTTCGCCCATAGATATACGCTGTTGTAGGCAGCAGCAATAACGTCACTTGTTACACGATCTGCTCCATAGCGTTTTTTGAATGCAGTTACGAATTTTTTGTTTACATCAGTATCAATTGACTGAAAGTAGTTCCACGCTGCGTAGTGGCCAACCATATCAGTATGGTCCGTAGCGCGTAGCTCATCTTCAGCTATTGCAAAGGTCACTACAGGTATGTCCTCTGGTGAGATACCAGCTTTACGGAGCTCACGGAAAAAAGCTATCGCTGAATCTCCAACGACAGAACAGAGAATGACATCAGGTTGTGTGTCGATAATCTCTTGGACATAAGATTTAAGGTCAGTGCTACCGAAGGGAACATATTTTTCAGCTACTTTTTCAACATCAAGCCCCATGAGTTGATCTGAAATGATTGCATTGACACAGTGAGGCCAGATGTAATCAGATCCAAGCAAGAAAAAGCTGCGAGCATTCAGTTCACCATGACACCACTGAACAGCTGGAGTTATCTGCTGATTCGGCGCGGCACCGGTATAAATCACATTTGGGCAGGTCTCGAGACCTTCGTAGGCCATGGGATAGATGAGGAGATGATCTGACTCAACGAGAACTGGCAAAACACTTTTTCGACTCGCACTTGTCCAGCAACCAAAAAGGATGCTGACGTTTTCGTCATTGATAAGCCGATCCGCTTCTTGAGCAAATGTCGGCCAGTCTGATGCACCGTCCGCAATGATCCATTGAATTTTTCGCCCAAGGAGTCCGCCAGCCGCATTGATCTCTTCAAATGCCAGCCGTTCGGCGTCAATCATCGCTGATTCACTCACCGCAATAGGTCCCGTCTGTGAATGAAGAACACCAACCAAAATTGGTTTTCGAGCAAGAATCAAAAGTCCGCTGAAATACCAAAGGGCACAACACACGGCTATGGAGCATCCAGCGGCTATTTGCAGCCGTTTTCGAGACAAGCTCTTCGAATGTGGCATCTCGGTTGAGTTTCGCGCAGGGACTTCAGGGATATACTACTACCTGCAATCTTTGCCTATATTCCCCAGCCGTGCGAAGTTTTTCTTCATTTTTTCTTGTTTTGGTGAAGCGGCGTCACCTTTTTGCCATCTCTCAACGAGGGTGGGTGGGTCTGTTTTCCCCTTATTGGGTGTATTTTTCGAACCCAAATATTTCGAAAACGTACAGGATTTCGATGGTCCTGAAGCCTGATCGGTAGGTCTGGTGGATGTGCACTGTACCGAGGGGGACGGTTGAACGGAGTATCACCGAGCAATTCGAAGTGATTCTGTACGAGAATACCGTTGTGCAGTACGGTCACGGTTGCTGGTTCAGTGAGCTCTCCGGCTTTGTCAAAGCGAGGGGTGTTCCAGATAATGTCATAGGTGTTCCACTCTCCCGGTTTTTTCATGGCATTTACAAGGGGAGGAGTCTGTTTGTAGATTGCGGCAGCTTGGCCTTCGAAATATGTTTTGTTGTCGTATGAGTCAAGCACCTGAATCTCATAAGGGCCAAAAAAAACACCACTGTTTCCGCGACCTTGTCCGGTACCATCTGCGGGAACTGGGCTCGACCATTCAAGGTGCAGCTGGCAATCACCAAAAGTGTCTTTTGTGTGAATCATTCCTTTCCCAACAACCAGACAGCCATTCTCGATCATCCACGTGGCAGCGTTGTTCCACGCGTGCGTATTAGTGCCATCGAATAGTATGATTGCATCGCTGGGAGCGTTTTGATTTGCTTCTCCCGGTGTGACATATTGTGGTTCGTCCCATTCGATACCTGGTAGATATTCTTCGGCTGTTGCAGGCATGAGTAGACAAATCCAAGAGATCAGTATGAATACCGAGCAGGTCCCTTGAGGCTGACTGCAAAGGTGAGGCTGATTGATAGAGACGGTCGCTTGTCTTTTTATTGTGTTCATCTGCAAATGACTCCGTGTATTGACTCGCTGTAAATGCTCTGAGGCGTATGGGCACGGCGTATACCCCAATGATCAGAACCTCGAGAAGTATGGCAGCGGGGTGAGCTTATGTCAGTAGTTACTGGTCTGAACCGAGAATCAGTACGATCCCTACAGCCCATCTGCCAGAGAAGCTCTCGCAGCAAGAACTGCCGAAAAGTTTGCCTAGTCGTTAAGGTCGTGGCGTAAATTACTATAGCTGGCTTTTGCCACGAATTGCTGCTTCAAAACCATTCGCTGGAGAAATTACCACCATGCCAAAACTCGGACTGGCTTTATCAGGTGGGGGTTTTCGTGCAACGCTCTACCATCTTGGAGTGATTCGGTACCTCAGAGATGCGGGCAAACTCGAAGAAGTCAGTGATATCGCTTCGGTCTCTGGTGGCTCAATACTCGCCGCACATCTTGTCCTGAATTGGGAGAAGTACACGGGTGACGACGATGAGTTCGCAGCAGCAGCAGCTGAGATCATCGATTTTGTGCAGTTTGATGTGCGGAATCACATCGTCAGGCGTCTGCCATTTATCTATAGCCTCCGTATGTTTGGGAAACTTGCTCGCCGTGAAATAAATTATTTAACTCCGAACGCGGTTCTTGAGTGTTATTATCGGGATCTGTTGTATGGAGACACCTGTTTATACGAACTGCCTGATATGCCGCGGCTTCACATTCTTGCAACGAATGTAAGCGACGGAGTGTTGTCAGTGTTTAACAAAAATGGGCTCTATATCCAGCAACGAAACAGTGAACAGGATTTTGAATTCAGGCATATTCCTGGCCAGATGGCGACATTGCCGAGAGTGGTTGGAGCATCATCCGCATTCCCAGGTTTTTTTCCTCCGGTCGAGATATCAGCAATGGATCTGGGCGTCCGAGAGGGCCAGTTTCCGACTGAGTCATTTACTGACGGTGGCGTGTATGACAATCTTGGCACGCGTGCATTTGCCTGGCTTGCGGCTGAGGTAGGCGCCTTTGACCGTGTCCTCGTGAGTGATGCCGGGAAGCCTTTTCAAATTCTTGGCGATCAGTCCCTTGGGTTTATTGGGCAATCTGTTCGCGCGTCGGACATTCTTTGGGATAGAGTCTGGCAGCTTGAACGGGAAAATTTTGGCCAGCAGCCAGGGTTCTCGTTTCTTCCGATCACGGATGTCATTTCACCAGAAGAAGACCCAACAGCGCAGCATCCTGTTATTCAGTCAGAAGTACAATCAATCCGGACGGATCTTGACAGGTTTTCGGATTATGAAGTGAATGCGTTAGTTCGTCATGGGTTTGAAGTTACGAAGAAAATATGTGGTGAGATTGATTTCGGAAGTGATGAAAATAATAGGCTGATTCCGTGGAACCCCTGTCCGGAAACACAGCGAGCACAACCAGAGGAAAATGGCAGTGTTCTTGCCTCTGAGCGAGGAGCTTCAGTCGCAACTCAGAATTCACGGCAGCTGCGGACGTCGAGCTATCGAAAAGTTTGGTCAACACTCTTCGACTATAAAGATTGGCCAAGCTATGTTTATGTCGCGATTGTATTTCTATTGTTCGTATGTGGTCCGATGTATGTTTATAAGTTGCGGAAGCACACCGAGCTACTGACAACAATGATTGACTCGATTGCACTCGGTGATCCTGATATCCGGCAGATCCTCGATCTTGTAGAAGGAACCGCGACTCAAGATTGGGAGGTAGCTCCGCTAGGTGAGCTCGTCGGCCCCGCATTACCGCAATTGAAAGGTGTTGAAATTCTTTCGCAGAGCAGAATCTTTGATCTCCGTCAGTTTGATCCGAATGGAGCTGATGAGTCTACGCGTGGTACTGTCACTGCATGGGACCGAATCGTCGTACGCTTTAACGAAGACTATGAGGGTGATCGCCGCGTTGTGTTCACGGGAATCTTTCCAATGAATGTCACTGAGATTCGTCAGCCATCAAACCAGCCACAGGGTGATTTCAGGCGAGTTGTTCGAGGAGAAGGTGACGAGGAACTTGGCCCAATGCATGCGCAGCATGAAGTTGTCTTTGATCTTTCAAGCGTGCCAATTGGTGAGCGGGTTACGCTCCAGGCAATGACGACTGCGACAGTTCCTGTCACGATGACCGGGCATCTTCCATTCTTTGTAAATAAACGCACTGAACTGCTGACGTCTTGGCTGCTGTTTCCTGAGGACATGCCATATTCAACGTACAGGCTTGTTCGATATCCTGCGGATAAGTCATCACCACCGATTCCTATGGATCCGCGATTTGCCATTGACCATCCGTTCGGTTCACTTATTGGCTGGTCAGTGATCACGCCGAAGGAGGGAATGGTTTACGAGTGTCGGTGGACGAATCAGTAGAATTCGCGAATCCGTCAGGCGTACTTAGCCGAGTGTCATTGCTTGCTTTTCTGATTGCCCAGCCGGTAAAGAGCAGCGTGGTAAAAAGGAAATACCACGGAAGAAGCCGAACAACCCAATCAAATGCAGCTTCTTGTGTGGTTGTTGGGTCTGCCTGTTCCACCGCTGTTACGGTGAGAGCAAATGCAATGCTCATAATCCCGTAGCTGACATTCACAGCGAGGCCTCGAAAGCTCAAAACTGTTGCGCGGTGTTTTGAGTCAACCAATTGGTTTAAGTAGTGGCTCTGCAGAAACATAAGAAGACGCATGGAGAGTGAAAGAAGCATGAAAAACCCCACGCCCCACCAAGGTATAAGGAGTGCGGTTCCGGAAAGACCAATAATGACAGTTGTAAAAATCAGTCGAAAATTAACTTTTGGTGACTGGCTTGTCGCAAGACGTCGCATAGGCGAAGCGGCAAGAAGTCCTATAACAGCGGTGCCAGCACTGATCACGCCGAAGTACAAAACTGGTATGTCAATCCGTGCATAAAGCTGACTTGAAACTACGAGCAATTGGCGAATAGGTTGATCAAAGAGAACACCGGCAGCGATGACAATAAGTACCATCGGATTTGTGAGAATCCATCGCCCAGTCTTGAATGTTTGTTTGAAGGGGTCGAGAAGAGTCACATGCTTCGAAGATTCTTCGCGTGGTAATTCACGCATTGCAAGAGTCACAAGAATGGCGCCGCACCCGGAGAAGAAAGTAAGCCATACGGGCAAGCGGAAGGTGTCGTCGAGTGTTATTGAAGCGTTGTAGCCTGCCCAGTCGCTCGCTGCCTGAATAAGATCTGGGCTGTATACCAGCGAGCCGGTTACCATTGCAACGATCGTAGCCAGTCCACCAACTTGCATGAGTCGTTCGAGTACCCGTGGCCAATCTCCCTCTTTTCCAACAGCCTTCAAGGAATCAAAGGCAAGTGCCTCGTCAGCTCCCGACGCAAAAGCTTCTGCTGCACCGCTGAGAACCCGATTAAGGAGCAGGGCAGGAAACACCCAAGAGGAATCAATCGGCACAACTGCAAGAAGAAGCATCTCGACCGTCATCATGATAGCCGCTGCGACCAGAAGTGCTTTCCTGCCCAGGATATCTGCGAGTGCCCCAGATGGAACTTCAAGCAAAACGATCACGACGGCCCACACTGCATTGAGCAAGCCAAACTGTTCGAGGGTGATCCCATACCGCAAAAACATCACCATAAAAACGGGATAGTAAAAACGGATGTTGAAAAGGATGCGAAACGCCATGAAAAGGCGAACGTTGCGTTTTGCTGTAGTGGTGGCCAGGGGCTGTGGTGTCATGCCCTAGACTATACAGTGAAAAAAAACTGCCGCCCCAAAAATGGAGCGGCAGTTTCATAAATGAATGCCGTTGAGAGGCTGGAGCTACCCGAAGGCACCCAGCTGTCAACCAGGCGGATTGTTCAGTAGGAAAACCCACCCGAACATTCACCTGTACAGTCACCATACGTCACTGGATCACCTCCTTTACTACGAGACTCTCAGCAGTCGCAACCACTGCACTGACTGCCGCCGAGCGGACCATTCTGGCAAGCCAGAAAACTCGTTCATCGAGCACATGAGCTCGATATCAGAATAGTAGCAGCAGACTTGATATTGTGGATATGGTGATCTTTGCTGGCAGTACAGGTGAGGTGAATTTCTCCTGAAAAGTAGTTTTTTAAGTTGTTTGTTGGGTATTAGAGCCTGCGGAATTGTAGGATGTGTTCTCGGCCTTCCCTCCCAGGATAGGATGCATTGGGTGTTTTTGAGCTCTCAAGAACAAAGCCATTGTCAGCAAGAAAAAGTGCCTCCACCTCTTGAATACTTGTGCCGTGAGGTGGTCCGTCAGGCGGTGCAGTCGCATCGCTTCGTGGGTTCAAGTAAAAGACGCCAAGGAATATACCCGATGGCTTGAGAGTTGAAGCAATTGCTGCAACGTACTTGGGTCGTTTAGAAGGATCGATTGCACAATAGCAGGTGTGTTCCCAAACCCAGTCAAAGGCTTTATGGAATTGTTGGGGTAATAGAAAAAGATCTGCCTCTTGGTACTGCTCGTTGTCGTGCGATTTGTTTTGCTGACACGTTGCGATAGCAGTTGTAGCAATATCAATTCCGAGGGGCGCTGATGTTGGCTCAGCATCGGCAATCGCTCGTACGTCATGGCCTGTGCCGCATCCGGGAACGAGAACCCTGCCCGTCATTCGTTGCTGATTTGACGTAAGCCACTCAATGAGTGCCGGAGATGCAGAGCCCTTGTCCCATGGTGTATTGCCTTGACGATAACGCTGATCCCAGTCCGGCTGCATAGTGTTGTATGAATCCGTTTCCTGTCATTTCCGTATGGTGTGAGATGTTTTGCTTTCCAAGGCTGCTTTATGACAGGCTCTTCGGGTGATCCAACGACGATAGCAAAACATGACGTACAAATTGGGATAAGAAAAAAGGAGCCGCGTCACAACTCCCCAGAAACCGCTTTTGTGGTCGTATTCGATATGCTCGTTCACTCTTGTATTGTTCGCATCGAGTTCCGTAAAGGTGTGGGTATGTTCCCATTTTTTTGCAGGGCCACTTTGCTGTACGTCAGTAAAGCCATTACCAGAAACATTTTTATGGATTGCAGTCCAATTCAAAGGTAGTGGGCCGACCCACAGGGTGAATCGTGAAACAGATCCCTCGGCAAGTGGCTCAATAGAATGAATTTTGACAAGTGTTGGCGGTGGAGTTAACCGCTTTAGGGCAGACGTGCTCTGGTGAAATTCCTGAACAACATGGAGCGGGGCAGGCACTTCGAATGTGAAATCGAATATGGGCATAGCAGTGTTAGTCGTGTGAGTTGATGCTTCTTAGGGTATCTCTTGCTTTTTCGACATGTTTTGCCGCAGAAAACTGTGCTGAAAACGCAAGGCGAATGACTCCTGATCGGTCGATCACGAACGTTGTGCGACCTGGCATTATGCCAAGGGTTCGCGGCACGTGAAAGGCTTCTCGAAGCTCGCCATGAGAGTCACTGGCAAGTGGAAAAGGCAAGGTGTGCTTCTCGGCGAAACCTTTATGGCTTTCCGGAGTATCGCTACTAATGCCAATGACGATCGCATCAAGGCTTTTGAAGTCTGGGTACGCGTCACGAAATGAGCAGGCCTCGGCAGTGCATACTGGAGTGTTGTCTTTCGGATAAAAAAACAACACTACAGATTGCTTTCCCTGAAAATCCGAAAGCTTGACGACGCTCCCGTCATGTAATGAAAGGGAAACATCCGGTGCTTGTGTACCAACGGTTCCTTGCATAGGTAATTCTTCCTCATTTGCGGTGCTATTACACCCGGTACTACAAACTAGAATGATACAGGTAAGTGCGCGTGAGATTGTGTGCGATGTCATTGGGTGGCGTCATTTTTTTTCATAAATTGCCCAGCTGTGGCGCCCATGGAGAGATACATGCTCATGAGTCCATCGATTGACATGCCGGCGGGAACAACGTTTTCAACTGGTACAAACATCATAGCGCCACCAAAGGGAACTGGAGCAGTCGGAATGATGACAATCAGATGATCGCGTTCGAGCACACTATATCGCTCAGGAGAAACGAGAAGTGCTAATACCCGCGATGGTGAATCTTTGCCAAAGGAACAAAAAACAGGTGTCATGCCTTTCATGGCATCGTTTTCACTTGGGCCAATCATGTCGATCATCTGCCGGCTCGTACTATAAATGCTGCCAACGAGTGGGATTCGTTTAAATGCACTTTCGACGGTTTTCCCAATCCACTTTTTTGCCCCAAGTTCCACCAATAGGCCAACTGCAAACACGACAATAATAACGACCGACCAGCCAAGGAAGTATGGTGTCGAAGCGTCCTTGCCGACTTGCATACCAATCGCAGTGAGTTGTCGACCTATAAATGTTTCGGGGCCGCAGATATATTCGATATATTCAACGACCCACACCACAACTGCAACCGTGATGACAATTGGCAGGATTGCTAGAATACCCCCGATAAAAAAACCGGTAAGGCGACGCAGAAGAGCCAGAGTAAGGCGAACCATGACAGAGTCCTTAGATAGATTTGGTGTATTGAAAAATTAAGTCGTTTTGACTGAGCTGGGCTTGGCTGAACCTTGTTCGAGTGCTGCTACGACTGCACAGCCACAGGAATCACTCCAGACATTCACACTTGTGCGGAACATGTCTAATACTCGATCGACGGCCAGAATAATCCCCTGCATTTCGATGGGAAGCCCCACTGCCTGCAGAATCACAATCATCATAACAAGTCCAGCGTGAGGAATGCCTGCAGCACCGATGCTTGCAAGGAGAGCAGTGATTGCAACAATAAGTTGCTGCTCCAAAGGCAGGACCGCCCCATGATAAAGCTGGCCGATAAAAAGCACTGCAACGGCTTCATACAGCGCGGTACCATCCATATTGATGGTTGCACCAAGCGGAAGCACAAATGAGGAAACGCGATTATCAACTCCTGCTCTGTTCTCGACGCAGGCCAAGGTGAGCGGTAGGGTGCCATTTGACGACGCTGAACTAAAGGCTGTGAGGAGAGCTGGCGAGAGTGCCTTTGCGTATGCAATTGGATCACGACGGGCTACAAATTTTAGAATGAGTGGCAGCACAATCAGGGCATGTGTCATTAATGCAGCGATGACAGTCAGGAGATACCAAAAGAGTGATTTAAATACAGCGGGACCTTGTGTTGCGGTTACAAAAAGCATGAGGCATAACACCCCAAGAGGAGCCAAGGCAATAATGGCCATCGTCATAGCCATCATGACTTCAAAGCCAGCTTCTGCTGCTGCACGAACGGCTTTGAGTGTTTTTCCTCCTACGATGACGGCAAAGATTGAGAACGCCAGCGTGAACGAAATGATTGAAAGGAAATGTGAGTCCGCAATTGCAGCAATTGGATTTGTTGGAATCATTCGTTCAACCTGATCGAAGAGCAGGGTGCCAAGAGACTGGCCGCCTGTTTCTGTACCTTGGACAGCCGGCGCGGCATCTCCGGTAATTCCTGGCCGAAAAACATTCACTGCGATAAGCCCAATAGTGATAGCGGCCGCACTTGTACAGATGTAATAAAGTATTGTTCGAAGGAACATGCTGCCGAGGCTCGCAGCATCACCGAGCCCTGTGATTCCGCAAATGAGCGAGGTAATAATAAGTGGCACCGCAACCATTTGAAGAAGTCTAAGAAAGAGATTTCCTATGAGTTGAGAGGTTTCACCAACTACTCGGGCCGTACTACGACCAAATTGATGAAACCAGGAGGCGGCCTCAGGTTGAGTGTGTCGAAGCTCGTCGACTGTTGCAGCTGCCCCAGGAGTCTTTCGTGTGCCATCAACAATGGCGGAGTGTTCTTCACCAGAGGCTGTGGTCCAGTTGATTTTGATATGGTTTGAAGAATCGTGAATTTCAAGAGACGTAAGCGTGGTGGGGAGTTTGTCCGCCTGAACAACAGTGTTCCGTGTTCCCCCGTATATGTTGAGGCTGATGCCAAGGAAAGCGCCAAGTGTCATTCCAATGGCTATCTGCCAATGTAGTGCAAGTTTCATCATAAGAATGTTTTCGTCACCTTTAGGGGGCAATAATTGACCATGATACCGGGTTCTGCTTTACCGAGAGCACGACGCGTTGATGTCCGGTTGCATGAAGAGTAAGAATTTCAAGTTCTTCAAAACAGCATGATACGACTACGAATTGTGCGAAGCCTTTCGAGTCATCGGCCTTTGGTACAGGAGGAGCGGCTGGGAACTGACTCATATGCGAGCCTGGTGGGTTTGGTGTTCCATAGCATGCGCGGCTCGATTCTCGTGAGCTATTCCACGCCCTCTTAGTGCGCTCATTTTGATTGTGGGTTGTAGCGACTGCACTGAGTCGTATTTGAACACGAGACGAAGAATCATACCAATGCAGACAAAGATTCTGGCAATGATTGAGGTCTTTCATTTTTGGAGAACGTAGATCTGTATGAAATGTAAACTCGGGAATCTTTTCATTAAATTGGCGGAGTACAACAGACCGAGTCTGGGGAGAGCCGTTGCTTGTAACGGTACTGACATTTGCTACATGGAGTGGGTGTTTCGCAGAATCAATGGCCTTGCTGAATTGAATGATGCAGAAGTCCCAAAAAGTCAGGGCGTTATATTGGGTGAGGTCCCAAGCTGAATTGTTCACAATAGAACTTTTCTCGTGGCGTATATAAGCCGCGTAGGTATACTTCGCGGCGATTGGGTGTGGTTTGTCTTGATGTGGTGTAGCATACCCTGACAAGACAAAAAAAACGATTGTTTTAAGGGAGGTTACGATGGTTCGAATCTACGGCAGTATTTTTGTTTTCCTCGGATTCGTTTGTGGAATTGCTCAGGTTCGTGCAGATGAGATGTCGGTCAAGGTTGTCGAGGCACCACCCGAGACAGAAGGAATGAGAGATCTTTTCAATGGAAAAGACCTCTCAGGATGGACAGGTGATGCACGTCTTTGGAGTGTTCGGGATGGAGTCATTCATGGAGAAACAACGGAAGATGAATCCACCAGCGGAAATACGTTTCTTATTTTTCAAGGCGATAGTGACACACCAGAAGAATTTGATGACTTTGAATTGCGACTCTCTTTCCGGTGTAATGCAACAAATAATTCTGGTATTCAGTATCGATCAGAATGGTTGTCAGATCGAAAGAATGACTGGGTGCTTGCCGGGTACCAGCATGAGATCCGGAACGAAATCGGCTTTCCAAATGTGTCATCATTTATTTATGACGAAAAAGGGAAGGGAAAGCGGTTGTGTACTATCGGCGAGGTTTGTGAACGTAATAAGCAAGGTGAAAAGATTGTTACGGGAGTACTCATTGATGAGCCGCAGTTTCAAAAACTATTTCATCTTGATGGCTGGAATGATGTCGTGATCGTTGCAAAGGGTAACCATGTGCGTCATTTTCTCAATGGGCGGCAGGTTATCGACTTTGTAAATTTGGACGCAGGAACAGTCCGAGAAAAAGGCGTTCTTGGCTTACAGCTTCACCAAGGGAAGCCCATGTGGGCAGAGTTTAAGAACATCCGAATAAAAAAATGAGGGTGTTGGTGGAAGTTGTTCTGCGAACGATGCATAAAAAAGCCCGTCGATATCACGAAGAATATTGACGGGCTTTTCTCAATAAGGTTAGACGAGGTCGTATGCCTGTTCCTGATGTTCTGTCAGATCAAGTCCCATCTGTTCTGTTTCAAGAGATACCCTCATGCCGATAAGTTTGTTGACAAGGATGAAGGCAAGTATTGAGACCACGCCGCTCCAGACAATTGTGACAAGGACGCTTTTCGTTTGGGCCCAGACCTGGTCCAACATGGCAAGTTCCATTCCGGAACCACCGAGGGCTTCAGCTGCAAACACACCGGTTAAAATTGCGCCTATAATACCGCCGACGCCATGTACACCAAAAACATCGAGGCTATCGTCGTAACCGAATTTGTGTTTCACGGTGGTAGCAAAGTAATAGCAGACCAATGACGAAATTGCACCCAGCGCGATGGCTCCAAGTGGACCTGCGGTGCCACTGGCTGGCGTGATAGCTACTAGGCCGGCAACTGCACCAGTTGCGATGCCCAGTGCCGATGCTTTGCCGTGAGCCCATACTTCGATGAGCATCCAGACGGTTGCAGCTGTTGCCGCAGCGATATGCGTGACTAAGAGTGCCATCGCGGCAGTGCCGTCAGCAGCTAATTCGCTTCCAGCATTAAATCCGAACCATCCTACCCACAGCATGCCGGCACCCATGACAGTGAAGGGTAGATTGTGAGGACGCATGGGCTCTCGTGGAAAGCCCTTACGAGGTCCAAGAAGAAGGCATGTTACAAGACCGGCAATACCCGCGTTGACGTGAACTACTGTGCCTCCAGCAAAGTCAAGGACACCCCAATCAGCAAATAACGCACCCTCGCCAGCCCACGCCATATGACAAATTGGTAGGTACGAGAACGTAAACCAGAGAATGCTGAAAAGCATCATTCCAGAGAATTTCATTCGCTCCGCAAATGCTCCTACAATCAGAGCCGGTGTAATAATGGCAAATGTCATTTGGAACGCTGCGAATAATGATTCTGGAATCGTGCCACTTACGCTATCTACCGTAATGCCTTTGAGAAAGATTTGGTCAAAGCCGCCAATGTATTTCTGGAAATCACCACCATGTGTAAACGCCAGGCTGTAGCCGTAGACAACCCAGAGTAGCGTCATCACACCAGCAAGTGCAAAACACTGCACGAGAACTGAAAGAACATTTTTGGATCGAACAAGACCACCGTAGAACAGTGCGAGTCCAGGAAGTGTCATGAAGAGAACAAGTGCAGTGGCCACAATCATCCATGCGGTGTCTGCTCCATTGAGAGTCGATGCAGCATTTTCGGATGCAAATAATTGGCTTGTTTGCGACAGGCAGAAGATGCCGGTGAAGAGTCCTATTCGCGATGACGTGTTTGTTCGTGTATGCATCATGTTCTCAGGAAGATGTCGAGGTAATGAAGGGTTCACGCCGAAGACGTGGTGCCGACAGATTCATTGAGACAAATAGTACCACGTAGGTGCATTTTCGTCATTGGGGTTCTGGGTGGTCCGGGGCAGAGGGCGGGGCAGGTGGTCAGCGTTTTTCGATATGACAGAATTACAGCAACTTTATTGCTGTATGGCGTCGTCTCATATGTAGCGACACTGTGGGACCAGACACTCCGGATGTTTTCCCGGCTTTTCGAGGTATGGGTCTGCACTCGTATGGGTCTGTACAGCTATTGGCCTGTACGAGTTCAAAATAGAGAGTGTGTACTTACGAGAGGCAATGGCTTCCGCTTGGAGGGATTCGTTTTCGAGCGATGAGGAGCGTCGTCATGGTTATGCATCTGATTTCATATGTACGTCCATCTGGGGAAAGGCAATCTCAATATTTTCTTCAGCAAAACGTTCGGCTATTGCATTATGCAGTTCGTTGACTGTGGCGAAACGATTATCGAGCGTTGCGAGATAAAAGCGGACGGCAAAGTTCAGCGTCGAATCTCCGAACTCATCAAAAGTCACTATTGGACCAGGTTCTTTCAAAATGTGTGGTGTGTTACGACAGATTTCTCTGAGAATATCACCTACACGTCGTGTATCTGTTCCATATGCAACACCGACTCGTACCAGCGAACGGTTCACAGAATCTGAAAGAGTCCAATTAATTACACGGCCTGTAATCAGATCTTTATTCGGAATAACATACTCCTGTCGGTCGTACGTTGTGACCGTGGTAGCACGCATTCGAATCCGCGATACAACGCCCGTGACGGTATCAATCGTGACCACATCTCCGACTCGGATTGGCTGTTCGAAGAGCACTATTAATCCACATACGAAGTTTGCAACAACTTCCTGAAGTCCGAAACCAAGACCGACACTCAGGCCTGCAGCGAGCCATTGCACGCTGCTCCAGCGAAGTCCTAATGTTCCTGCAACAACGATCACTCCGCAGAATGCAAAAACATAGCTGATAAGAGTGTTCAGGGCATATCGCGCTGCATTATCGAGAGGCAGTCTCTGGAGGATGAGTGCCTCGAGGAGCCCGGGTGTATTACGAACAAGTACAAATGTAATGAGTAAGGTCGGTAATGCTACAAGGACATTACTGAGTGAAACGGTACTTGAAATCGTGCCGTCAGGTGCAAGTTCTTGCCAAAGGACGATTGATTCGAGAAATGAAAGAGCAGGTAATACGGGACTCCAGATCCAGAGAAGTCCAGAGAAGAGAACCAGAAGGACTGATGCGTTAATAAGACGGTGTGTCTGCTCGTCGATCGCAGATAACTTCATCTGGTTGACATCAAGAAGATCCGCTGCAGCGCCCGAAGCCTCCGCCTGTTCCTTTATTGCCACCTGCTCTTTAAGCTGCCGCAACGCGATTCGTCTTTTCGATACAAGCAGCCATCGTTCGGCGATACCTTGTAACACTGCGGTAGCAACAACGAGCCAGATTGTTTGATACAGGGATACGGTTAATTGCCCTGCAGCGTATGCGTATCCAGAAAGGCTAAGGCCTGCAAGGACGATCGGGATTGCAATAATGAAAGGCCGCCAAATCCACTCAAGCTTCACAATAAGGCTGTCTGGCTGAGTTGCTCGCAGCCCAGCAACTACGCCCGATTTGGTATCGAGAAGTCTCCACAGAGTTCCGGCGATGAAAAGCATCAAGATTGCGAACACAATGCGGGCTAGTGCAGAGATTTCTCGATGTACGTATCGCTCAAGTAGAAGAAACGTTGCAAGGAACACAAGTGAGAGGCCAACCCAGCCAATGCGTCGTACAGCTTGCCCGAGTGGTTTTATAACGAGTTCGGGCCATCCAAAGTGGGCAGTTGCTACACCATGCGGCCGAATAAGCTGCCGAAGTATTTCAAGTGGCAAAAAAACAAGTCCTGCCACCCATAGCCCATTTGAAATAGACGCCTCAGTCGATTCGGGCTCGGCATACCGTCCCAGAAACCAGGCCATGGCGGAAAGTGCAAGCCATACTGGAAGAGCAGCGCACACAGTGAAGCAGACTGCTTGTAGCGTTGGCCATAAACGCATTGCGTTTGAGCCATTAATCGAACTGCTAATAGCCGTAATTCGTCGGATGAACACTCGGTAGCAAAGCGCCATCGCTACTGTCGCCAATAGAAAAGAAAAGGCAAGAAAAGGTCTTGCGGTGACATTATTCCAAAAAGATTTTGCTATTGAGCCGACAGACTGTGACTCGAACCGCTTCATAATTGTATAGAGGCGACCGATGTCTGAGAGGCGAATTGGCTTGTCGCTACGCACCCAAAGAAGATTTGTGTCTATGAGATTTTGGTATTGGTCGATTATATGAGATGCCTGACTGAGGCTCACACCGAAAGGAATAAGGATGTCGACGAGGCAGCGATCAATATCAATGCTCATCGTGCTCAGGATTTTTTTTCTGGCCTTGAGTGCGTCTACTTTTTCCCTATCGTTAGTTAACGACAACTGCTGCTCTGTTTTATCGAGTTCGGTGTCGATGTCACCGAGGATATCTTGAGCGTTGTCGACTGCTGAGCCTTGGGAAGATGACTGATTAAGGTACGTGCGTTCGCGGTTGAGCATGACATGCTTCCTGCGTAGCAGATAGCCGGCTGTGCGGCTTAGGCCAGAACCTGTTGCACGGTCTGAGTCGACTAATGACGTTGTCTCCTGCATGTCTTCGCGTAAACGCTTTGCTTTTTCTTTAAGGGCAAGCAGTTGCGTGCTCCATGACTCTGCGTTTGCAACCGTGAGAGGCCATTGGTCAAGGAGTTTGAAGAAATTTTCGAAATCATAGGAGTCACCGAAGTCTTTTTCTTGTGCACTTGCGCGATACGTAGCAATCTGGGATTTGATTTCATCGGTATGTTGTCGTGCGACCCATGTTGTGACTTCGGTGATTTTTTTTGAAATTGCCGCCGCGCGTTTGTCCAGAGTGGTTTTCTCGAGTGGTAAGACGGCTGCCTCTGCGTCGTACGTTCTTATTTTCTGCTGGGCTAATTTGAGGAAGGTTTCGAGTTTGTTTCTCTTGGCAAGAGCAGCTTGTTTGAGTGCTGCAGTAAGCACTGGATTTTCACTTTCTGTCTCCGCTGGGATAGAAAGTGTGACCAACTCTTCTTCTGCTTGAGAAATGAGCGTCGGTAACGCTTTCGTTTCTGTACGGCGTTCGTTTAGCTGTAGCTGGATTTTGTTGGCTGCCGCGGTTGTTGACAAAAGTTGTTTGTTGAGAGTTCTTAGCAGTTCTTCAATTTTCGTGACATCGCTAGTAGCTGTTATTCCGTTAAGCGGTACATCAATTGTTTTATCTTCAAGACGTTCAGCCGCTTTCTTTCGTTGCTCAGAGGACTTTGCTGCCTGCGATAGTGTCTCCATGAGTTGTTGATCTTGCGCTGTGCATTCGATGTCTTTTAGAGTGTTGGTGAGCACTTCTTGGCAGCGGGTTCGCAATTCCTCTGGCAGAGAATTATCTGTTCGGACCGCTTCAATGGCATCGCGAATCTTGTCAGCATCACTCGTAGGCGAGTTGGATATTTTTTCAGCAGCGTCCGGGTTCGAGGGTGGAGCCTGCTTATTTTCTTGTTTGCCCTGCTGCGGTGGTGTGGGGGCTTGGGCGGTGGCTGCCTCCTGAGGCTCTGTGTCTGCTGCTTTGGTTTTGCAAGACATAAGCGAACACGCAGAAAGCGTGAGTGTAAACCAGACCATGCACAATCGAGACGAACCGAATTGTTGGTGTAACTGGTAAAAGCGTTGGGAATGCCGACTGTGCATCTGATGGAACCTGTGAATAACGGTTTTTATGACTATTTGCGGATGTATAAAGAACGTATTAACGCACTTTTGCCGGTAAATAAGCAAGAAACTTTGAAAAATAGTTGAACATTTGCCAACTGGGCTGTAGGGTTCGTGGAGAGGGCGAACCCATTAGGGGACGCTTTTGTACAATATCATAATGATGTGCACCAATTTTGGTGCATGAAACGAGCCTAAGGAATGGGGTATACGTGTCCGTCGATAATATATTTGAAACTCAGTTGGAACAGGATCAGGTAGCGGTACAAGACGGACTTCAGCTTATTGAATTCGCACCTCAGCAAAGACCTCTAATCGAGGAAGTGCTTGAGGGTTTAACAGCGAAAGAGAAGTCTCTCCCTGCAAAATTGCATTACGATCAACGTGGCAGCATGTTGTTTGAACAGATTTGTGAGGTTGATGAGTACTATATCACGCGAACCGAACTTGCTTTAATGCGAGAGATTTCTGGGGCGATTGGTGACACGCTCGGTAATGGCTGCATGCTCATTGAACCAGGAAGCGGCGCAAGTCTCAAAACAGATCTTTTGTTGTCGGCCATGCCAAATCCGGCAGCATATGTCCCCGTAGACATAAGCCGAGATTTCTTGCTGGAATCCGCCACCGCCATTGCTGACAGGCATGATGTTGAAGTATTGCCAGTGTGGGCGGATTTCACAAAGGGGCATCCTATACCGGCTTGTGAAGCCGTCGTTCGAAATAGGGCAATTTACTTTCCTGGTTCAACAGTAGGTAATTTCAGCCGTTCCGACGCTTCCATGCTTCTTCAAAACTTTGCAACGATGATACGGGAAGAATCTGTTGATGATCAGCTTAATTCCGCGGGCGCTGTTGTCGTGGGCTTCGACTGCAAAAAGGAAACGTCCCGAATGGAAGCTGCCTATAACGATGCCGAGGGAGTCACTGCCGAATTTAATTACAATGTGATTGACCGTCTTGCCCAAGAACTTCGCGTGTCACTTGATCGTGAAAAATTCACCTTTCGTGCTGATTGGGTAGAGGATGAGGGTGCAATTGTGAGTCGTCTGTGGGTAGATGAAAGTCACACAGTAGAAATGGCTGGTGAGGCAGTTCGGTTCGAAGCAGGTGAAGCCATTCGTATGGAGGAATCACATAAGTACACTCCAGATGAATTTGAGACACTTGCTCGACAAAGTGGTCTTGAGCTGGCGCGAATCTGGACAGATGATGCTGCAGATTTTGCTGTTGCATACTTGAGACCGCTTTCTGTCTGACACACCGGTAACGGAAAACACGAACCGTTCTGCAGGAGGTGTTCAAAGAACATGGATGTTCCCGCGATAGAACTCGTTGCTCTTACAAAGTGTTTTCGAAACGCAAAGAAGCCCGCAGTAGATTCCGTTAATCTCACTGTTTCTCAAGGCGAAGTGCTCGCTATTGTTGGAGGTTCAGGAAGTGGGAAGACAACTACGTTAAAGATGATTAATCGGCTGATCGAGCCGACCTCAGGGTCGGTACGGGTCATGGGTGAAGATGTTACAAACCGTGACCCAGTCATTCTAAGACGCTCAATCGGTTATGCTTTTCAAGGCGTAGGACTGTTTCCCCATATGACAGTCGGGCAGAATGTCGGGGTGACCCTTCGATTGTTGAGCCAAGCTTCAGAATGTGTATCAAAAAGAGTCGATGAATTACTCACGATGGTTGAATTGCCTGCGGATGAGTATCGGAATCGACTGCCAGCAGAGCTTTCCGGTGGTCAGCAACAGCGTGTAGGTTTCGCACGAGCACTCGCGTCAAAGCCGCGGGCAATCCTCATGGATGAGCCGTTTGGTGCGCTCGATCCGATCACGCGTGATGGACTTCAGCAGGAGTTTCGATCGCTGCAGAAAAAGCTGCAACTGAGTGTTGTTCTTGTGACGCATGACATGTCAGAAGCCGTTCTTTTATCGGATAGGGTGGCAGTCATGCATGAGGGGGAGGTTGCACAGGTCGGGAGTCCTCATGAATTGTTGACAAATCCCGTGAACGATTACGTAGCTCAATTAATTGACACACCTCGTCGTCACAGTGATTTTATTGAGTCATTGATGCGAACGGCACCAGGCGAAGGCACGCAATGACACCCAAACTGCAGCTTCTCTTTGAACAGTTACCCGATCTGTTAGGTGGTCACCTTACTCTGGCTGTACCAGCAATTTTTATCGGTGTGCTGATTAGTGTGCCGCTTGGAATACTCTGCGTAAAGTCAGCGGCAATACGCGGGCCAGTGATGTCGCTCGTGTCGCTTGTTCAGACAATACCGAGTATCGCCTTACTAGCAATAATGGTGGCACTACTAGGTGGCACAATAGGGTATTGGCCGGCATTTATCGCGCTACTGGTCTACAGCATCCTGCCAATCATTAGAAATACAATTGTCGGTTTAGAGTCGGTAGATCCTGCGATGCGTGAGGCTGCAAAAGCCGTCGGTATGCGGCCGCTTCAGCAACTCCTGTGGGTCGAATTACCACTGGCGCTTCCAGTGATTCTCGCGGGTATTCGTACTGCCACTGTGTGGGTCGTGGGCATAGCTACACTATCAACACCAGTTGGAGCGCCCAGTCTCGGCAATTATATATTCAGCGGTCTTCAGTTACGTGATTGGCAGAGGGTTATTTTCGGGTGTATTGCCACAATGACCCTCTCTCTCGTTCTCGATCAACTCATAGCGGTTATTGAAAAAAGTATTCAGTCACGCCGCAGAGTGTCCTTGGTTCTAGCAACTTGTGCCCTGGCTGGTCTTGTTGGGATTGGCCTTGCCCCTGGCCTTGTGACACCGGATTCCGCTGGGTTTGCGAACCTGCTGGGACAAAGAGAAGGGGTCAAAGAAGCTAATGACCTTGCTGAATCTACGATGACACTCGACGGACAAGTCATACGTATCGGTGCGAAGGGATTCACGGAGCAGTTCATTCTGGCAGAGGTACTGCGTGAAAGAATACAAAAAGCTGGTGGTACGCCTGAAGTGCTCACAAATATGGGTTCAACTATCGTTTTTGATGCACTGGCCAAAGATACTATAGATATCTACATAGACTACACAGGTACGCTCTGGAGCACAGTCTTAAAGGAAGCAGATCCGATAAACAGGATTTCAATGCGAGCCGCGGTCGCTGGAAGGCTCTTGGATGAATTCGGTATCGCTCTTGTGGGGTCACTGGGATTCGAAAACACATACGCGCTCGTCACAAAACGTGAGACTGTAGCTCGGTATGGTCTCTCTCAGATTGGTGATATTACCCCAGTGGCGAGGGATTTACGTATCGGTGGAGATCCGGAGTTCTTTGGACGGCCAGAATGGCAGCGAGTGAGACAGCTTTATTCTTTAGGTGATATTACTGAGGTTGGGATGGATTCAACGTTCATGTATCAGGCGGTAGCTGACGGGCAGGTCGATGTTGCTGCAGGTTTCTCAACAGATGGGAGAATTGATGCCTTCGACCTTGCCGTATTGAATGACCCTAAACAGGCATTTCCGCCATATGATGCAGTGATACTACTTTCGCCAGAAGCCTCGAAGAATAAGAATCTTGTGCATGCAATCGAGCCGCTAGTCAACCGAATATCAGTTACAGCGATGCGAACAGCGAACAGGCTGGTAGACGAAGGGGGAGAGACACCGAAAGAAGTTGCACGACAATTATTTGCGGATTAGTCCGTAGCTCGGTTTGCTCGGATGAACGTATTCAAAATGAATTTGCTATGCGGGGTCCATTGTTGCAACGGCTTTGAGCACACCGCTTGATGGATCAACAAGCTGTGGAAAAACTTCTGGAAGTTCCGTCCAACCCATGCGATGGGTTATCCAAGGTGCCGTATCAATCCGGTTAGCCTCGATATCTTTCACAATGCGATCAAAATCTCGTGATAAGGCATTTCGACTGCCAAGAATGGAGAGTTCTCGTCGATGGAGAAGGGGGGCGTGCGGAAACGAGAGTGTGCCCTGAGTAATCCCTACGTACACGACGCGACCACCGAATGCACAGAACTCAAGGGAGCGGTTCATGCTACGATCACTCCCTGTTGCATCAATGACGACGTCACACAGTTCGTTCTGAGTTATTTCCTTGATTTTGCTGAGATCATTTTCCGTCCCATCGGCACAGACCGTGTCCGTCAGATTATAAATCTTTTGAACGAATTTGAGACGGCTCTGAACCATGTCCATGACCACGAGTCGCGCACCAGTGAGCCGAACGAATTCCATGGCAGAAAGGCCGATGGGCCCCGCGCCTATGACAAGAACAGTATCGTCAGCAGTGATCGTCGCTCTGTCGACTGCGTGACACCCAATGGCAAGTGTTTCTACAAGTGCATTCTGCTCGGGAGTGAGATTCGGAGAAGGGTGGAGCTTTCTTGCCGGGATGATGAATTGAGGACGGAGTCCTCCGTCGCAATGCACGCCCAACGTTTGATGGTGCTCGCAGCAATTCGTCTTGCCAAGGCGACATGAGTGACAGTTTTGGCAATTGATGTAGGGCTCTACACAGCAGCGATCTCCAACGCAGATGTTTTCCACGTCGTCAGCAATCTTGATGACTTCGACACCAAGTTCATGGCCGGGAATTCTCGGGTAACTGAAAAAAGGCATTTTTCCAAGGTATCCACCGTAGTCGGTGCCACATATGCCAACGGCTTCAACACGGACGAGAGCTTGGCCAGGTTGCAATTCACCGGGTTCTGCAATCTCAATCATTGACCATTGCTTCGGCTGCACGAGTTGGAGTGCTTTCATTGTTGATGGTTCCCGGGGAATTATGGAGATATGAGAATTAGTCCGCTACAAGACCATAAAAGGTTTCTGCGTTCGTGCCACGAATCGCTGCAGCCTCGTCGAGTGAAAGTTGATCAATGAGGCTGTTTGCCAAGCCGACTACCTCAGCGTATTCGGCCGAAAGGAGGCATACAGGCCAGTCACTCCCAAACATAAGTCGTTCTGGGCGAAACGCATGAAGTGCAGTTTCAAGGTACGGCGTGAAGTCATGCTGCTGCCAAACTTTCCAATCCGCCTCCGTCACAAGGCCGGATAGTTTGCACATCACATTTTCATGCCGTGCTAGTTCAGAAAAGTTGTGCTTCCAGTCATCAATTTCACATTTCTTTATTCGCGGTTTTGCCATGTGATCCAGAACAAAATGTTGATCTGGCAAAAGTCTGACAAGCTCAATTGCAGCGGGAAGTTGATGCGGGAACACAAGAAGATCGTAAGGAAGGCCAAAGTCCGCAAGCTGGCGAAGTCCTCTCAGGAAATCCGATCCTAACAGAAAGCGTGGGTCGGGTTCATCCTGCACCACATGCCGCACACCAATAAACTTTTTGTGCTGTGAAAAGATCGCGAGGTCGTCACCCACTGATGGGCTTCTGAGATCGACCCATCCAACAACGCCACGAATCGAAGGGTATAAATCAGCGCATTCAAGAAGCCATTGTGTTTCCTCTTTAGTCTGGCGAGCCTGAACTGCGACTGAGCCGGAGATGTTATGCGGCTGACTTGTTTGGATAAGTTCAGGCGGAAGGTAGTCCCGTGCCAGGCGTTCCATCCCAGATGTGATCCAGGGGAAATCCCTTTGGGAGTATTTCCAGAAGTGTTGGTGGGCATCAATATTCATAGAGTGTGCGAAAAAGTTTTTAAAGTCGTTACTCGTAACCCAAGCAATCAGTTGTTTTCTGCGAGCCCCTCACTATGCCCAATATTTTTTACGGCAGAAAATTTTTCAATGACCGCCTGGAGCAGCTCCTGATCCAGTGGTTCCCGCAGCCATTCTGCCCATTGACGAATGTTTTTTGGATTCGCGCTGCCAGCGACGGTTGTTGCAATTAATGGGTTGGCTACTGAGAACTGAAGGGCCAGTTTGGCCAATGATGAACCATGTTCTTTGCAGAATTCAACAGCTTCGCGAGCAGATTGTCTCACGTTTTCCGGCTCCTTGAGCCACGGTGGAAGTGGAGCGTCGGTAAGCAGCCGGGCGCTGAATGGTCCAGCATGCATCACCCCAATGCCTTTCTCTTGCAAGTACGGAATAGTCTCATCGGCAAAACGGGTGTTCTGCAACGTATATTGGTTGTAGTTCAGTACACAGTCAACGTCTGTCTGGTCACAGATGAATCGGAAGATTTTTTGTGGGTAGCCACTGAAGCCAAAAAAGCGAATTTTTCCTGCCTGCTGGGCCTTACGGAGAGCTGGCAATGTCTCATCTACGATCTGTTGCATTGGGACAAATTCGATATCGTGACATAGCATGATATCAAGGTGATCTGTGCTGAGTCGGTGAAGCGAGATATCGATGCTTTCAGCAACACGCTTCGCAGTGAAATCAAAGTGGCCTACATCGTATCGACCAAGCTTCGTGCAGAGTAAGTAGTTGTCACGGGGTATATCTTGGAGTGCCAGTCCGAGCATAATCTCACTCATCCCGCGGCCGTAAAAAGGGCTCGTGTCGATAAGGTTCATGCCATTGTCAATCGCGACGCGTACGCTTGACAGTGCTTCGTCGATCGAGATCTTGCGGAATTCCTGCCCAAGGGAGGACGCTCCAAATGACAGGACCGGTACTTTAAGCCCAGTTTTTCCAAGGATTCTAGTTTGCATGAAACATCTCCGTAGGTTGGTTTCTAGCGAGCGGACGAAAAGGTACGGCAGCCGATTGAAAGCAGGAGATTGGCCCAGGGTTGGGTGTCTGCCGTTTGAATAGTGAGGAGGTGGTCAGGGGAATCGACGGCTTTATAGAAGTCCCATTTAACAATTGGCTCAAGTTCACAGCTGTTCTTAGCTTCTCGAAGAAGATTCCGATATGTGCCCCAGACGGGTGGGTCTCCCGGAGTAGCTGCGGCATAGGAGTCTTCTCTATCAACGCCCATTGTTTGCACGCCATCAATCTGAATAGTACCGAGTATTGCCTGAAAGACCTCAGCGACAGTAGGAACGTCCGGCATGACCTGAAGTGATATCACGTGAGCGTTTGCTCCGCGTTTTGTGGCTGCGGGATAATTACCATCAGCGATCAGCACTAGGGAGTGATGACCACTTGTGGCGAGGATTTTTAATATTTCCGGATGCAGAAGTGATGTGTTGAGCATGGTAGGGGTCGCTATTGAGTGAGGTGACTTATGAGGACTTGCAGGTCTTTATTGACTGTATTGTTTGTTTCGCAGCGTCAGCGGCAGAAGGTAAGGGGAAAACCTCTGCTGCAAGATATTGCTCATACCCTGCGTTAACGAGCGACTTGTAGATTGCCTGTGAGTTCGTATGGCCAAAGCCCATTGCTCTCCTGTTCGAATCTGCCCAATGCACATGGCCAATAATGTCTGGGTGAATTGTACTGACACGATGTATTGATTCTGAAACGTTTGATTCCTCGATATTCATGTGAAAAAGGTCACAAAGGAGTCGGACGCCACGCTGCACAAGATTATTGTCTACGAGAAAGTGAGCTGCTGCTTCTTGTGTGTTTAGAAGATTGCTCTCATAGCGATTGAGTGGTTCGTAAAGAAGCACTTGTCCATGAGTTTGTGCCCGATCAGCGAGAGTCCCTAGACTCTCTGCAAGATGGTGAAGAGCTTCTGGACGTTTGGTGGAGTCAGTACTCTGGCCCTGCATGGAACCAATAATCGCTGGGGCATTGTATTCGCCAGCGGTATCAATCAGTGCTGAAATAAACTGTATTGCCTGTGCTCGTTGGTCACAGTCTCCAGTGGTGAGAGATAGTCGGTGCTTCAACCAGCCCGCCCCGGTGCCTACTGCGGCGACACCGAGTGAGTGAGTTTTAAGAAGTAACGGAAGTTCACTAGTCGGGAATTCTTCAGCACTGCTTGGGAATATTTCTACAGCATCAAACCCTGCTTGGGCAGCTGCTTGACAACCGGCGTCGAGTCCTTCGTGAAATACGAATGGACCCTGTTGTGCCTCTGGTACAAGACAAATCGTAATAGCTGATTTCATGATGAGTACTCCCTCGATACAAATTTCCTTGGGTCCAAAGCACTACTGAGCGAAAAGGGGCCGGAGGTGCCTTTCGTAGAGGTTCGTGGTAACCTGCTCTGCAACAATCTCACGATGCTCTTTCAGAAGATTTGTATAGCGAGCACCCTCAGCAGCAGCGACCTTGAAAGCAATGTGAAGAAGCTGTCTGACGTGGGGATTAAAGCGAGAGTCGCTTTGTACATGCCGAATGGTTGCAGCAGTGTCGGAGCCGGATAGTGAATCAAAGCTGTCTACGGAGAGGAGTTGGTCTGGATTAATGTCAATAACCGTTGCGTATGGCCCGCAGAGTTCTTCACGGTGATTGATTGCATACCGATACACGTCGCGAACAAGTTGAAGACCATCACCCTCTGCTTCTGCGAGTCCAATTAATTCTTCAAGCCATGTCGTGCCAGCCGTTTTGAGATGAACTCCGGCACCGGTCGCACTGAGCACTCGTCGAATAATTGGATACAGGGAAAACTTGTCACTCCCTGAATGGACAGACAGTTTGAGGGTTTCCGGAAGCCCATACTGTTTGACTGCGAAGGCGCATACGGCAACGTCATCGGAAAATTCTTGCTCGAATTGTGCAAGGTCACCCACGTAGTCGACACCCTTGTTGAATCGCCCAGTGAACTTTGGGGCAATAGTCTGCACGGGGATTTTTGCATCGGCTAGGAGTCCGAGTATGACAAGTAGCTCTGGCGGTGTTTGCGGCTCGTCAGTCTCATCCATACTCACTTCAATGACGACATCGTCACTACAAGATTTGGCAATATGCTTGTAGATTATCGATGCATCCTTACAGGCTTTATAGTACTTTCGAACAATTCGCGCTGTGCCGTCTTCAGACAGGCGAATGACTTTTGTAATGCCTGGGATAGAGACTGGCTTGCATAGTTCTGGGTGAGCGGTAACGAAAGCTTGTATGTCTGTGTCGTCTGCCGGTTTTCCAATTGAGTCCGCAACATCAATGGTGAAAAAATCACTTGAGCTAAGATACCCGTCAACTGTTTCAAGGCGAATATGATCGGCGTCAACATACCAAGGGCTAGTCCACCCTGACTCCGTGATAGCTATGGCAGCCGCAGCGCGAACATCTTCCGGTTTGCTGCCAATAAAGCCGTGTTCCCGATGTGATTTATTCCAGACAGGTGCAACATCGACACCCTCCTGGCCGAGTTGTTGAAAGGCAGCTAGTTGTGCTTTGGCTTCATGTCCGAAGCGGTCGCCAACGCCAAAGGAGAAACGGGGCAGGGTTCGCATGGTTGTCCATCAGGTTTGAGGAGACATCGGGTTTGAGAAAACATCGAGTTTGAGAAGACATCAAGTTTTTTATTCTAATTTACGGGGAAAGCTGATGGGATAGTGATTCTTGACTGTCGGATAGCTATTCTTGACCTTATGACAATGCCTAGAAAGTCAAGAAATACTGGAAAGAGTCTTCCTGCTTTTGTGTCACAGCAGGTTGTTAAGTCGAAGCGATATTTTGTTGATCTTCTGCCAGATCAAACGCGTGCGCTTTCGGTTGCCTGTGGTGGTTATGAGCAAGTACGTAAAGACTACGTTGTCAATCGGACAGACTTTCCGTATTTTTGTATTGAATTCGTTTGTGCAGGGAGCGGACGGGTTTGGCTCGGTGAGTGCGCTGCCACTGCCCGTGTTGAAGATTCGCTGGCGTTACACAAAGGAACAATCTTTGCGTATGGCCCTGGTGTTCCTCATCGCATTGAAACCAACAGCAGGCAAACCTTACGCAAATACTATGTTGACTTTGTCGGCCGACAGGCAGCATCGCGTCTGCGGCGGATGGGCTTTACAAGTGGATCAATCTTACGAGTGAGTCATCCAGCTGAGATCAGCGAAGTCTTTGATCTCATGTTGCGTTGTGGTTCTCCGGCTTCCGTCCACAGTAAAACTTTGTGCACCCAGTTGCTTGGTGTGCTGCTGGCGAAGGTGAATCAACGATTGTTGCCGGAAGAGGCTGTTGATGATCGGGCGTTTCGAACCTATGAACGATTTCGCACAACACTGGTTGAGCGCTGCGTTGATTGGCAGTCGGTCGAGTCGGCGTGCGTTGCGGCAGGAATATCCCCGGAATATGCGTGTCGCTTGTTTGCAAGATTTGGTGAGGATAGCCCCTATCGCTTGCTGACCCGACAGCGAATGAGTCTTGCGGCTGAATGGCTTGCTCACGAACAGATTTTGGTTCGTGACGCTGCATTGCGCCTTGGATATCACGATCAGTATCAGTTCTCTCGAACGTTCAAAAGAGTGTTTGGAATAGCACCCGCAGCCTTTAGGCAGGGACACAATATCGCAACTGTTCCAGCGGACTAAAACTCTAAGCTAATCCTCTACCACACGCATCTCGTAGGTAGTTTGAGGGTTCGAAGTCTTGGATGATGACTTCTGTCGTGCCACCCCGCATCATACGTGCCTCTCTTACGAATATTTCGGGAGTTTTAGCCGGAGAAAAAAGGATGTCATCATGGGTCGCATGCAGTTTTTCAGCAAATAAATCTGGGGTGAGATGTCCACCAAGATGATCGCTGCGGCCTGTTGCCACATGCAGAGTTCCGATAACTTTTTCATCTTGAATGTCCCGGCCGGAAACTGGGAGATCTTGCGTGCCGAATCCTAGTTCACCGATCTCACCAGTAACAGGATCTATCTTCAATTTATGGTTGAACGCATCAACCAACGAAGAGTCTCCAGTAACCAGGGTTGCGGTGTGTATCCGGCCATCAGCAACGTCCATGATGGCGAGCGTGCCGTCGTCAAACTTCATCGGGAATTTTCCAGATGCACCAGTGGGTACAAAATAAACCTCCCCGGCTGGCAGATTAGCAATGTCAGGTGTTCTACCGAGACAAAGGCCATGACTTTTTTGTGCTTCTTGTCCGCCACACTGAATCTTTAACTGATACTGCTTCTCTTCTAATTCGAAATCAATTTCAAAGTAGTCAGCTTTGGTCAGGGCAAGACGCATTTTTTCAGCTTCAACACTAACGTCCTGATAGTCGACAGCAAGCCCGGTGGCAAGAATGATGTCATTCAGCCCATGCAACGTCGCCCCCCGAAAACCGAATTTTTTAGCGGACGCTGTGAGTGGTGCTGTTGCAGAAAAAGTAGAGATGCAGAGAATCAGGTCATACTTGGTATAGACGGAGTTCTCAAGTGAAATTACGTTGCCGTTCACGTCCACGGCCTCATCAGGAAGGTCGAGATTACTTCCGCCAGTCTCTCTATAGGCAAACATTTCGCCTCCGGTGACACCAAGTTTTTCAGCGACACCCTGTTTCAGACCTTGATAAAAAACCTCATATGCTTTTTTCTGTATAGAAAGATCAGGATCCTTTAAAAATTCAAAATTGTGCATCTGGCTGGTATCAGCTAGATCAATTAGGATCGCAACTCGGCAGCCTTGTATTGGCTCAAATACTGTTCCGAGAAGATTTTCTAAATTGAAGGACGGGAAGTCTTCAATTGCACGGCGTGCAATTGGGGTCGGTTTCATTGTTGCTGTACTCATACCGTAGTTATAGCAAACTCGTCGCCGGCGTCCGCTTTCAAATTTTATTCATTTGTTGGCACCATGAACAAATGCACAGATGTCGAACTATTTCCCAATAATTTGCCCGTCGCAGGCGTTCTTCCAGATGTAGTTGCGGCTGCCACGTCAGGCCCGGTAGTTGTCTGTGCGCCCCCGGGTTCGGGGAAAACACTGTTGGTCCCAGCAGCCATACTAGACTCCCTTCGTGGGAGGGGAGGGGTTGTCTTAGTACAGCCTCGACGGTTTGCTGCACGAGCCATTGCGCGGCAGATTGCAGCTATACGTGGATGTCGAATTGGCGAGGAAGTCGGATATCGAGTGCGTTTTGATTCACAGGTATCACAGGCAACATCCCTTTGCGTACAGACAACAGGTGTTCTTCTTCGCCAGCTTGTCTCAGACCCGGCGTTATCTGATGTTCGCTGTGTCGTTCTTGATGAATTCCATGAGCGGTCACTCGAGATGGATCTTCTCTTAGGAATGCTGAAACGACTCCGTGAAAAAGGGCGACCAGACTTATCAATCGTGATTATGAGTGCAACACTTGATACGGGTGGTCTCACTCGATTTCTCAATGGAGCTGAAGTAATTACCGCGACTGCTCGTGTGTATCCTGTCAAAGTTTCGTACGCAAAAAATATTGGTTCACAAGTTTCACCTAGAAATTTGCCAGATGTCGTTCAGCAAACTATACCCAAGGCGTTACACGAGACGTCGGGCCACGTGCTTGTCTTCCTGCCTGGCGTTGGAGAAATATTTGCGACAGCCAAGGTTGTTGAAGCGGACGTAGAACGTGCAGGTCATCGTCTTGTCAAGCTTTTTGGTGACCTTCCAGCAGAGCAACAGGATGAAGCCTTGCAAGATGATGGTCGCCGTAAAATTATTCTGGCCACGAATATTGCAGAAACCTCAGTGACTATTCCAGGGGTTACGGGGGTCATTGATAGTGGGCTGGCTCGACAGCTGCATGTATCTTCAGCGACAGGGTTGCCTCAACTGCAAACGCTGGCAATTTCTCAGGCATCAGCTGAGCAACGTGCGGGAAGGGCTGGAAGAACCATAGCGGGCAGATGCTGGCGTCTCTGGAACGAGTCTGCGCATCAGCGACGCCCACAGTTTGAGAGGCCTGAGGTTCTGCGGGCAGATCTTACTCAAGCAATTTTGATGCTCGAGGTGCTCGGGCAGGCGGAGGCGTTTCCATGGCTGAATGAACCATCTCAAGAGTTGCTGACCCGGGGCTACCAACTTCTTGTCGGGCTGGGTTGTCTTCATGAGAGACGGGATGACGCCGTGCTTTCGTATGATGTGACAGACCGGGGAAGAGACATTGCGAGCCTGCCACTGCATCCGAGACTGGCAGGCTTACTCGTTGAAGGCGACCGGAGAGGGGTGCTACGTGAAATAGCGATTGCGGCCGCACTGCTCACTGAGCGGGATCCTTTTCGGTCTGGTGGTCGGGCTGGGCATGGACCACGTGATATTATCGAGGCGAATGTCCGTTCAGATCTGTGGGAAAAAGTGCGTGTGATGCAGCACTTCAGTACAAGTCGTACTGACATCAACATGTCTGGTTCACCACCGATTCACTTTGGTGCCGCCAACTCTGTTCTGCGGGCAGCCAAGCAGTATTTTCAGGTCGCTTCAAAGGACTGCAGCCCACAGGCCCCGGATGTCGAAAAGGTCTTTCGGCAGGTCTTCTTAGCAGCATTCCCAGATCGTTTGTGCCGCGTTCGGGCTGGCTCAGCAGAACGTGGGACAATGGTTGGTGGGCGGGGGGTGCGTCTGGACAAAAAGAGCTGCGTACGACATGAGAAGTATTTTGTCGCGATTGATATTGATGATTCAAAAAGTGAAGTCACAGTTCGGTCTGCTTCAGCAGTTGAACCGCAGTGGCTTACGGTCGATGGCCTATTTCAGGAGCATCTTTCAGTTCTTTATGATGTGGCATTTAATCAAGCAAAAAGGCGGCTTGAGGGCAGAAGAAAGGTTTCATGGCACGGACTCATTCTGGAAGAATCACCTCAGCCGATCAAAGATGAAAATCAAGCACTCGATGTATTGTTTGAGGAAGCGGTTCGCAAGCCACTCGAAGTAATGCCGGAAGAAAAAACAGAAGCGGCGAGTTTCCTCCGACGTGCACGATGGCTTCGGCAGGTGATGCAAGGAAAGCATAATGCCGTAGCAGAAAAGCTCGATCGAGGACTGGACAATGAATCACTTATTCGTTCCATCCGAAACAATTCACATGGGTTTCGCTCATTTGAAGATATCCGGAAGACAGATTGGATGCTTCTCTTCTCAATGTTGCTTGGGGATGATGTCGTAGCCATAGTTAATCGGCTGGCACCAGTTCGATGTCTGCTCAAAAATGGAAAAAGCTATAAAATTGAATATGGAAAAGGCAGTCAGCCTGAAGTGCAGATTCGTATTCAGGAACTCTTCGGTGTTGTTGAAGTACCAGGCCTTGTTGATGGTGAAATTGCCCTCGCGCTCCAACTACTGGGGCCGAACAATAAGCCGCAGCAACGAACAAATGACCTGATGAGTTTCTGGTTGAATACATATCCTACTGTGCGAAAAGAAATGAAACACAGGTATCCAAAGCATATGTGGCCGGATGACCCAACGGTTGCCATACAAAAAAAATCAGGACGCTCTAGGAATGCATGAAGAAGAGAAGAAATGTGCCGAAATAGAGCAGCGTAACGGGCAGCCTGAACCCAGCGAATGGCTCACAAGACTCAGGCAGTTTCTGGTAGTCGAGCGACAAAAGGATCGCCCGCGTGGAAAACATGCTAAGCAATGCAACGAGCCAACACCAAACGCTCGTAGTGCTGAAGTGCAACTGCTTGAAAGTCATATCGGTAGTTGGTTAGCTCGTCTTGACAACTTGCTCGTTGGTGTCAATCGCTGGCAAGCAAGGTATCCTGCTGTTGTCGTTACTACAAATCCTGTTGGAGTGACTGCATGTAACAATCTGGCTTTGACCGACTCGTTTCGCGACGTGTTTTCAAGGTGTTGTTGTCTTACGGAATACGAATATCGATATTGGTGCAAGGAAGAGCCCGATAAGCAGTTTGAGTCCCACATAAATTACTGGGCATGGATAAAGACTTCAGTCCCTGCTGTACGAGCGAAAGAGTTTCAGGAATTGCCAATAGCGGAGGGTAGCGTGTATTGGTTGTTACGGCATGGTGTGAGCGGTCTTGGTATACACGATTTTTTTGACTGCAAAGTATTCGAGTGGGATGGGATGAAGCCAACTTTGCTCACAGAGCACTTTCGAGAAGGTGTTCCCTCCGTGTAGCCGTTCAACATTCTTTTATTTTAGAAGAAATGGTTTACGGTATAGTTTAGTTAATAGTGCAATATCTAGCAGTTGAAGAATTATATGAAACCTCGCATTCTCGTTACGACAACCTCATTCCAAGACACCCCGGGCGCACATCATGACTTGTTAGCTGATACAGGCTGGGAAATTATCAAGGAGCGAGGGCCGCTTTCCGAGGCGGATACTATGGCTGCAGTTGGTGCAGTTGATGGGTATATCTGCGGTGATGACGTCATCACGAGAGCCGTGCTTGAACGGGCGTGTCCGCGGTTAAAGGTTCTTAGTAAATATGGTATCGGTGTTGATAAGATCGACGTTGGTGCAGCCACAGAAATGGGTGTGCCGCTACTTTTCACGCCGGGTGTGAATCATACAACGGTAGCTGAGCATACGTTTTTGTTACTTCTGGCAATTGAGAAGCATCTTCTGTTTCACGCTGACTCAACTCGGCAAGGTGGCTGGAAGCGAAAGACGGGCCGTGAAATTTCCGGCAAAACCATTGGGGTTGTCGGTATGGGCCGCATTGGGAAAGAGGTTGCCAAACGCGCAAAGGCTTTCGGCATGAAGGTATTAGGTTTTGACGTTTATTGGGATGATTCCTTTGCACTTGAGCATCAGGTAGAGCGAGTCGATGACATCCATGATCTCTTTCCTCGGGTTGATTATCTCTCTCTTCATACAAATCTCACACCTGAAACTCGGGAGCTTATTCGGGGTGAGACAATAAATCTTCTGAAACCTGATGCAGTAATTTTAAACTGCGCGCGTGGAGAGATAGTGAATACGAATGACGTTGCCGTGGCCTTGCAGTCCGGCGTGTTACGTGGTTACGGGACTGATGTGCTTGATGAAGAACCGCCAGCCGTAGAGCATCCACTTACAAAGTTGCCAAATTGCTTGGTGACCCCGCATATTGGGTCGCGGACTCGTGAAAGTGTTCAGCGGCAGGCAGTTGCTGCTGTGAAAAATCTTGTTCATGCAATGCGGGGAGAACCACCGCTTGCACAGGTTAATCCAGAGGTTGCTGTTCAGAATGTTGTGGGATAAATCCATTCACTGGGACCAGCCTCACAAGGATGAAAGAAGGGGAGATGTCAGAGTTGTTCTATGTTGTTCCTGTCGAGGAGCATGAGCGAGTTGTTTGCGCTGCATATGCAAAACGCGGATTTACAGCTAATGAATCGAAGCAGGCAGCGAGGCTTGCGGCAGCCGCTACAAAGCATGGGATTCGGACCCATAATGCAATCAAGGCAATCCACTTGGACGACCTGTTTGGGTCGGCTGTAGGTGGCTGCGTTCCCGACGTAGCCGTACAACGGTTGGACACACGGTTCGATGCAACAGAGGTTTGGGATGGTAGGAAAAAGCTTGGGCAGGCCGTTGCTTGGGAAGCAATTGAACGTTGTATTGAACTTGCAGAAATACATGGTTCCGGCACGGTCTCAGTTGACAATGCATTTCACTATTTGTGGGGCGGCGGCTACGTGATGGAGGCCGCAAGGCGTGGTTATATCGCTGTGACCAATTGCACGGCATCACTGGCTGAGGTTGTTCCCTTTGGAGGCGTGTTTCCGACCCTTGGTACCAATCCGCATTCTTGGGGTTTTCCAACAACCGAAGCAGTTGGATTCCCAATTGTGATCGACTGGGCAACTTCAGTCATCGCGATGGGAAGAGTGCAGCAATTCCAGAGAGAGGAGAAGCAGCTTCCTCCGAATGCAGCTGTTGATAAAGACGGCAATCCGACGACTGATCCACATGCTGCGGTGTCCCTAATGCCATTTGGTGCACACAAGGGGTACGGTTTGGCGCTAATGAACGAGGTTATCGCAGCCTTTATTGGTGGCTCAATACCGACAATTCGAAGTAGGCAGCAGGTAGATGGTGAGAAGCAGGGTTGCAATTTCTTTTTTCAGGTGCTGCATCCAGAGGCATTGTCAGCGGGACTATTTGCGAAGCATAGGTCGCAGATGGAAAACGTAAAAATTGTTATCGAAGATATTCTTGGGCACGGCAATGATTCATGTCTCCTGCCAGGGCAGTTGGAGGCTCAATTTGCGGCTCGTAGTGAAGAAGCTGGCGGGCTTCTTTTTTCGGAGGCTGAGCTCGATGCATTAAATGAGATCGCTATCGAAGCTGATACACAGGGTTTTGAAAAGCAAGTTTTGAAAAATGTTTCTATTGTTTGATCATGAAGAGGAGTAGGAAATGGCATTACCACTAAAATCTCGTGAGGACTGTGGTTTTGACGCAGTGTCACTAGGTGAAGTCATGCTACGGCTTGATCCAGGAGAAGGCCGTATACGAACTTCGAGGGAATTTCATGCGTGGGAAGGTGGCGGTGAATACAACGTCACCCGCGGATTAAGGAAATGCTTTGATTTGCGTACGGCAGTTGTCTCTGCATTTGTTGATAATGAGGTTGGCCACCTTATCGAAGATTGTATTATGCAGGGCGGAGTATGCACGGACTATATTGTGTGGCGGGATGATGATGGTATGGGGCGTACCGTTCGAAATGGGCTCAATTTCACGGAGCGGGGACATGGAATCCGTGGTGCTGTGGGAAACCCAGACAGAGGGAATACTGCTGCGAGTCAGCTGAAACCGGGAGATGTCGACTGGGACCATATATTTGGCAAGGTTGGTGCTCGTTGGTTCCACACAGGGGGTATTTTTGCAGCGCTCTCCGAGACGACAGCTGCTCTGACCATTGAAGCTGTCACAGCAGCAAAAAAATTCGGAACCATCGTTTCGTATGATCTCAATTATCGTCCGAGTCTTTGGAAAAGTATTGGTGGGATTGAGAAGGCCCGCGACGTCAATCGTGAAATTGCAAAGCATGTTGACGTCATGATCGGAAATGAAGAGGACTTTACGGCATCACTCGGATTCGCAGTCGAGGGTGTTGATGAGTCAATTAGTGAAATTGAGACAGATGCTTTCAAGCAGATGATTCAGCAGGCAGTCGCACAATTTCCTAACTTTCAAGTCGCAGCGACCACCTTACGGCGGGTGCTGACAGCAACTCGTAATGATTGGTCGGCGATACTGTGGCACGAAGGTGAAATGTACGACAGCCAGAAGTTTCCGGGGTTGGAAATCCTTGATCGAGTTGGAGGAGGTGACAGTTTTGCGAGCGGTTTGGCCTTCGGCTTTCTCGAATTCAATGATCCGCAGCAAGCGGTAAGTTATGGAGCCGCTCATGGGGCTTTGGCGTCAACAACTCCTGGTGATACCTCGATGGCAACCCGCAAAGAAGTTGAGAAAGTCATTGCTGGTGCTGGGGCACGAGTGGTTCGGTGATATGTGAAGCGGGTGTCATTAATAATGCTTAACGGTGTGCAGAAAGGTCGTTGTTTCATGCTTAAGAGAGTAGCCATCTTGGTGGGGATACTCGCAGGGTTCGGGCTTGTTGGGAAATGTTGTGCATTTCAAATAGTTTCAGAAGAAGATCAGACCTTGGACATTAGGCAGCCAGGGTTTGATGGCGTATCGATGGTTGTACGAACGGGATCACAGCTCAAAGTTACGCCAACAAAAAGTGGCAGGTCGCAGAAGTTCGTAGTTCTTCCACGGTTCTGTGCGCCGATTGCTTCTGTTGAATGTATCGATCGCCCCGGAATAAAAGTCAAAGTCCAGCCAGAGCCGACGTTGTGGCGTGTGCAATGGAGTGAAGAACTGCCAGATGGTGCAAAGCTTTTGATGAGGTTTGATACGGCGCCGTATCTGATTTCTGAGCAGATTGCGATTGAGCCGTCATCAGATGGTTCGTTGCTTCTCCGGGCATGCGAAGCAAGTACCGTTGGTGAAAAGCTTCGTTATGAGCCGCAGCCTTTCAAGAACACGGTAGGCTTCTGGGTCGAACAGAGTGATATCGCAGTGTGGCAGTGCCAGGTTGAGGAGGCTGGGTGGTATTCGGTCGCGCTCCTTCAGGGGTGTGGGCAGGCGCAAGGTGGAAGCCAGGGTCGAATTGTTTTTCTCCAGAAAGAAAATGAAATCGACTCAGTGGAGTGCAATATTAAAGAGACAGGACACTTTCAGAATTTTGAGTGGGTGCACAGTGGCCATGTATTTCTTGGAGAAGCTGGTGGTTATACGGTGCGTATACAACCGGAGCATATTCGAGAAAAAGCATTTGGGGATATTCGTGCCGTATCGATTGTACGCCAACAGAAGCATGTTGTCAGAAGTAATTAGTATGTACGAAAGAACAAGGGCGTGGACTGTATGCAGCCCACGCCCTTACTAGACGTACCACGTTGTTGGAACTTTCATTTCAACTGTTTTCAAGCGACTATGTACTTGCCGGATCTTTGCCGTCAGTCCATGGGCCGGCCAATGATTGATAGGGCTTCGGGTGGAGTTCGCTGCCTGTCTCTCCAGCCTGCCAGCCAGGAACATGTTTTGGTTGCCCGCGATGTTCGGATAGAGTTTCCCAACGGTCTGCCCATGCAGGACTGCCGTCCGTGTAACGGCCCCGTTCAGCATCGAAGTGATAGACTTTGCCATTTCGATAACTCATAGCTCCAAGAATCACAGTAGTTACAGCAGCAGCTCCCAGATCTGGTGTATTGTTACACGCATTTGGATCGTTTGCCTCCATCGCAGCAAGCCAATTCGCGAAATGAAGTTTTGTCGTTCCTTGTTTCTCGAGGGCTTCACTTGCCAAGTCAGTTTTGATCGTTTCGTCCTTGATTGAACTGTCCAGAGTCACCTGTGGTCGTTCAGCAAGGAACTGGAAGTCAGTAAATGTCTCACCATTTCCGAATTCAAACGCACCGTTATGACCTCGTATCGTTTGCTTGATGCGAGATCGTTCGTTGCACATTGTGGCTGTAATAAGCCCTTGGCAGCCCTCGTTGTAGTCAGCTACGACGGTTGCTACGTCCGGAACGTCACGAGTGTCAAGTTCGAGGTATATGCCACCAGCACCGACCACACGTGCAGGGAATCGCAGGCCAGTCGCCTTGAGCATGGCTGTTGTTCGATGAACGAATAAATCGGTAAACATGCCCGACCCAAACGGCCAATAACAGCGCCATTGACGGTAGATCGCACGATCGAACGGGATCTCTTTGGCTAGACCGACATCGACACCAAGCCACCGTTTCCAATCAATTGTTTTTGGTGACATGTTTTTGGTGAGGTCATAGTAGCGCCATTGTCCGACATTTGAATTCCGAAAGTACTCGGTCTGGTATCCAAGGACCTTGCCTAGTTTTCCAGCATCAATAAGGTTTCTTGCCTGGTCCCAGACCTGCAGGCTTGTTGACTGAACGCCTACCTGCATGACCCGACCACTTTCTTTCCAGACTTTGACAACGTCAAGAGCCTCTTCAACGGTCTTTGTCATTGGTTTTTCAGCGTAGACATGCTTGCCTGCCTTGAGGGCATCCACAATGTTGAGGTGATGCCAGTGATCGGGGGTACCAATACATACCGCATCGATGCTGTCGTCCGCGAGCAGGTCTTGGTAGTCCAGGTAACGCTTCGGTTCGGTTCCGGTCTCGGCCTTGATGTATTCGCAAACTTTGTCTTCTTGTGCTTTGTACACTTCGCAAACAGCTACAAGATCAATATTAGCGCCTTCTTTGCGAAGCTTTGCGAGGGTCTTCACGTGAGCACCAAAACCTCTACCCCCAGGTCCAATAAAGCCAATACGGATTCGTTCATTGGCGTTCGCCGCCTGGCTCTTTGTAGCGGCAGAGAGTGCTGTCGCAGCAGTCACACCGGCTGCAGAGTGTGCAATAAAATTTCTTCGATTCAGTGAATTCGGACTATCTTGCGTAGGAGTAGTTTTTGATGTCTTTTTTTGAATCGCCATAACCGGCCTTTCTGAGACAGAGGTTGAAGTTGTAGTGTTGTGGATATGTCAGACGTCTTCGTTCTTGATTCGGTTCAGCACGCGATGATGAAGCAACCAAGTCCCGTAATGCTTGATTCCCGGTTCGCCAGCTTCAAATCTCCATAAAGTATATCAGGATGGCCACAAAGCACGAAGTCTCTGTGGTTTCCCTATAGTTTCGGCACCGCTTCTCCGCTTTTCCATAGTTCAATCTTGTCGGTGTCATTTGCTGATTCGGAACCTGCAGTGCTGCGACCACGGCGAACATCGGTCTCGAGAAAGTGCAAGAGTTGCTTGGCAATATCGCGATGTTCGCTTTGGAGATTATGAAGTTCACCAGGGTCGGCAGTTAGGTCATAAAGCTGAAAGGAGGGCAACTGATCTTTCTTGGCTTGTGCCTCGTTTGGAGTGGTCCAGCCCCCAGATCCTCTTGCAAGGAGAAGTTTCCAGTTGTTGCTTCGGTATCCAAAGTGACCGCTTATTGAGGCGTGGATGAGGCCGTTCCGAACGTCAGGCACTTCTTCCGCGTAGAGTGCGGGCAAGAAGCTTACGCTATCCTCAGCTGCAAGGGAGGGGGTATTGCTGACCAGCAGGTCAGCAAGTGTTGCAAACATATCAGTGATACAGATTGTTTCGTCAGAGGAAGTATTTGGCTGGATTGTTCCCGTCCAACGCATGAAAAACGGAATATGGTGACCTCCTTCCCAGAGGTCAGCTTTAGACCCTCTGTAGGGGCCGCTTACTCGATGTCCCAGTTCGGCAAGTTGTTGAATGCCTGCAGCCTTTGAGCAGCCATTGTCACTGGTGAAAACAATTAACGTCTGGTCTGATATGCCACCTGAATCAATTGCAGTGATGATTTGCCCTACAACATCGTCGGTCTGCATGACGAAATCAGCATAAGGACTGAGCCCGCTTTTCCCTTTCCATTCAGCACTCGGGACGATTGGCGTGTGCGGAGAGCTCAAGGGGACATAGAGAAAGAAAGGTTTTTTTGTTTTGGCTGCTTCTCTTATGTAAGCAACGGATTGGCTTGCAAGACGAGGCAGCATGTTTATTGACTTGTCGTGTTCAATCACTTTGTTGTTTTCGATCACGGCATCCATATCACGGCTGTGATGAAACCCATGGAAATAATCAAAGCCTCGCGAGACCGGCCCGTCAGGGATCAGTGCTCCAACAGGTGGTATGGATTTTTTTGCTCGTTTTAGAAAAGCCTTTGTAGAAGGATCTTGATATTGAAAATTGAGATGCCATTTGCCGATGATTGCCGTTTGGTAGCCAAGGCTTCGTAGGTATGTGGCAACCGTAGGACGTGATTCTGCAATAAGACAGGGGGCAAACCCCTGAACGACTCCATTCTGGAGTCTGGTACGCCAGCAATGGCGGCCGGTGAGCAGCCCGTACCGTGTTGGCGTGCATACGGCAGAACCGGAATGAGCGTCGTTAAATGTCAAGCCGTTCGCAGCAAGGGAGTCAATACACGGTGTTTTGATTTTCCCAAACGCGGGATTGAGACATTGGACATCCCCATATCCAAGGTCGTCACACATGATAAAGACTATATTGGGAGTCGGTGGCGTCTGTTGAAGAAGTTTACGAATATTAGAACGATCAGGATTGCCATCGAGCCAGCCGAGGTGATGGAGGAATTGGTCACTTCTGATCACGGTGTCGATACAGCATCGCTGTGATTTTGTTTCATTGAAAAAACCATGCGGTTTTCCTGCGTAGATATACAGCTCTGAATGTATATCAGCGTTTCGTAACTCAGTATCAAATGATTGAGCCGTATTTACTGGTATGAGTTTGTCATCCGACCCAAGGAAGACAATCGTCGGTGGATCGTCCGGGGTGATGTTGTGGGCGGGCGAAATTGCTGGAAACTGTTCTTGAACACGGTCGTGTCCGTATCCGTTCGGACCATTGTCATACACAGGATTGAATAAAAGAAGTGCATTGGCTTTTGAACTCACGTGTCCGTTCTTGTCGTGTGGGTCCTCAAAACCATCGCAGATTCCGGTTGCAGCAGCGACATGGCCTCCAGCCGAGCCGCCAGCTGCGGCTATTCGATTAGGATCAATGCCAAGACGAGGAGCATTTGCGCGGATCCATCGTACCGCAGATTTACCATCTTGTACGCACGCCACCGGTGAGGTGCCTTGTCGGCTCTTGACACGATAATCTGCAACAAACGTAACCATTCCTCTGTGGGCAAAGTATCGGGCGTGTTGTTCGAACTGACGTACTGAGCCGCCGTTCCAACCACCGCCGAAGAAAAAGATAATCGCCGGACGGCGATCGATAGCTGGATCGTATCCCTGTGGTTCGAACCGATATATTGAAAGCTCGTCACCTGAGGCGGCTTTATAAATCTCTTCAACCACGCCAGGACCAAAATCAACCTGCTTGGCTTCTGCATAACCTGAAAATATGGTAAGCCAGTGCGTCACAAAAACTGTGCAAATCAGTATACTTACGTTTCGCATGACACCATTTCTTAAAGGGGTTGAACGTGATCACTATGCATATACATACCATTCAACGGAAAGCATTACACCAGATTCTTATAATGATTTTTGTTGGGATTGGTATAAGTCTGTGTATAGGTAGTGCTTGGGCAGAAACAGAACCTCCAGCCTCGGGCGTTCTCTTTGAAGATCAGTTTGAGCGAACGGAAAAAATTAAAGGAAAGGAGCAGCCCGGAAATGGCTGGGGCACGAACAGTAAAACCCGTGCAAAGGGAGTAAAGCAGGTTTTTCTTCGTGACGGAAAAATGCACATCAAGAGGGCAGTCGTCGCTGATCATGGTGTTTCGGTGACTCAAGACGTTCGTTTTTGTAATGCCCGTATTGCGCTGCGGTTTATGGTTCCAGAAAAAGGTGACCTTGGGATCAATATTGCAGATATGAATGAGAAATCAGTTCATGCTGGACATATTTGTATGGCCCGAATAAAGCCAACCTCTCTTGAGATCGTTGATCTTAAGACTGGCCGAATGAAAAAAGAAATGCATGACAAGAATAAAGCAAAGAAGTTGACGAAAGCAGACAAAGCACAGCTCGCGAAAAAATCTATTATCTTGCCACTGAAACTAAAGACAGGAATCTGGCACGAGTTGGAGATTCTCATTGTGGATGACACGATGACGGTGAAGATTGACTCACGTAAAATCGGTTCCATGACATCGGCAGGGATCGCCCACGAAACCAAAGAGCGAATCCGCCTCGCTGTAAATACTGAAGCATGGGTCGATGACATCACGGTCTCGGCAGTCAACTAATCTTCAAATATGGCTGCATTTGAATGGTTGAGGGAAGTTGTATCTGCTGAAGTTAAAGGTGTTGGCGTTCTGCATTATGGAGATAGTCGTGCTGATTCAAATGCCTCAAGTATCCGTGTAGTGGCCAATGCGTCAGCCTCGGCACACGTCGCAGCAATAATGACCGGAGGATCGAAGTCGTCTGGAAGTGTTACAGCGTGCCCGGTTTGCGGGTGCACCACAAGTTTCCCATGCTGCAACGCAGCAATCGCAACAGCCTGCCCATCCTGAAGAGAGATGATCGGCTGTGGTTGCGACTCGTTCAAGCGAAGGCGAACGTGCCAAGCATGAGAGGGATCTGGTTGCCCCCATGCCCGAACTTCACCACCAAGTTCCACGAGGTGAGCCGATGAACCGAGCGAGAGAAGGAGTTCGCCAATCTGATCAACAGCATATCCTGCTCCGATACCAGAAAAATCCAGGATAATGCCCTCAGTTATTTTTTTCACGCTCGCGTCGCTAGAGTCATCTGAGAATTGGATTTTCAAATGATTGAATCCAACACGATCCATCACTTCTTGTGGTGGAATGCTGGGGTGGATCCCCATTGAGCCAAATTCATCATGAGAATCTCTTGTACGCCACCACTGAATCAGAGGTCCAACGGTGATGTCAAAACGTCCCTCGGTCTCATAGAAAAGTTTTTTTGCAATGAATAGTACGTTAGTCATGTGGTAATCAACGTGTACCACCGTGTGAGCTGATGTTTGATTTAGCGTTGTTGCGGTTGAATCGTCTCGCCATGTGCTCAACGACTGATCAATCCGCCGGAGGAGCGAATCAGTTTCTCGATGAATCTCACCAAGGGGTTTCTGTGGGACGTTTCTGCCAAGAGTGACCCGGTAGGTTGTTCCCATTGATGGTCCGGAGAAGGTTGGCAACCGTTCGCCAGCAAAGACTGGTAATCCAATAAGTGCGAGAATAGCGGAACATAAGATGGGAAGTTTTGTTTGCATTACGTGAAGGCTCCGGAGGCCACGGCCATAGCAAGCGATATAGCGAAGCAGCCGCAGAGTACCGCGTCCTGCCAAGTGATGCGTCCCGATTGGCGGTGGAGACGAACATAGCGAAGCATGGCGCCTGTTGGGCAGCCATATCTGCAATAGGCCATCGGTGAAAGACTGCTGATGGCTAGGCCGACTATACATATCACAATGGCGGAGGTTCCAGCGACCGTAGGTAGATATGCATCGAATGGTTCGAAGTCGACGAGTGAAATCTTCATATCGAATATTGAGAGAAGTGCGCACGAGATAAAAATCGTCCAGGGAAGCCACCGCACATGTTGAAGCAGGGACCCAAGTGATTTTTGAACATCCTTGAGGACACGGAACCGCTGGTTTGGAATCGTGATCTTCAGCAGTTGTTGTGCAGCACCGTGTGCGCATAATTGGTTGCAGTAGATGTTTCTTCCTGTTGCTGCCGGACTGCCAACCGCCAGCAGGCTAAGCAAAAGAAGCACTGTTGCTCCTTGAGGAATGCCATAGATGGCCCATCCCCAGAGTTGGGCCTGCGAAAGCAATGCACCAGATCCAAAACCGAGGTAGGTAAGTACGAGAAGTGGTAGGACAATTCGCCCGACCCAATGGCCACGTAATCGGGTATACCCGATGATGAGCCCGATAAATATGATGAAGATCGCACCCCATTGCGGAGCATCTAGGCTCTGGATACGTAAAATGAAATCTCTCCCAAAAAATTGCCGTGAGTGACGTTCGCTAACCGACTGAGAAGCTACGACGATTGCTTCTGCAATAGCTTGGCTGGTCATTGTTGCGCCGCTGACGCCCTCAATGCGGGAATTTTTATTTTCTGTTGATGCGATTTCCTCGAATGTCTGCCCAATAAAATACTTTTTGAAAGCCATGTCGTCGCGGACGTAGGATACGTAGGGCTCGTTGTCAAAAGTTTTTCTGATACACAAACCTACAGCTGTGCCAGTGCTATCAAAACCGATAAGGCTATCGGTCGGCCCTTGATATCCAATGATGGAGTCTGCGGCAGGAGAGGTTCTGAGTGTCCATCCGAGGGGAATACCCGCATGGTCATAGACATTTATGATTGACGAGTCTCCTGCATCTGGGCGGAGTTGTGTTGCTTTGGGAAATATTTTTTGTATTTCTTCAAGCTGTGGCTCATCAGAGAAACGCGTTATCTTGCGAACCTTTCCTAATCGTGTATTGAGTGCTTCAATCATTGCAAGGCTTGTGAGAGTAGCGCCTGCAGATGTCATATATGGTTTGTCGGGTGTCTGCTTGAGTTCGTCCGGAGTCTTGCCAAGAAATTGGCTCCAGAATGCTTTGTCACTGGTGACGACTGAAACGTGGTCACGAGTATCTCCACTCGAAAGAATTTCAATACCGCAGATAGTTTTTCTTGCGTCACAAATAATCAGCATATTTGAAGGGCCAGAGAAACCAATCACGGTGTCACTCGCCGGAGAGGTCTGAAAGCAAAACCCCACGGCTTCACCCGATACGTCAAGCAGATCAATGGCACCCCGAACGTGACTTGATTGGGCCCCAAAACGGGCTGCTTGTGGCAGGGCATTTTGAAATGTTAAGAGCGGCAGTGTCGTAAGTGAAGCAGGAGGTTTTTTGAGACTCGCGGCGTGCGAGTAGAAAAGGCAAACAACGATACCTGATATCATGCATAGTCGGGTCGTGTGTATAAGGAATCTCATGGGGAGACATTTCTGGATTGCCCGACGGTTTCGGTATAAATCGCTACAAAGTATGAAAAATATCCGATATGCTATCGAAGACTCAGGGAATTAAAAAAAGGTGGGAAAATGATTATAAAACAATATCAGAGACTACTCTGTAGCGTTCTTGGTGTGTTCACGCTGTTGTGTGGTTTGTATCAAAATGATACCTATGCAGCTGAACAACGACCCAATGTAGTTCTCTTTCTAGTCGATGACATGGGACCGCTCGATACGTCAGTTCCTTTTCTGACTGATTCCGAGGGCCGCCCCGAGCGATATCCACTGAATGATTTCTATCGAACGCCATCGATGGAACGGCTGGCCGAACATGGTGTAAGGTTTAGTACCTTCTACGCTATGAGTGTCTGTTCGCCCACACGAACGTCAATTATCACGGGCCAAAATGCAGCCCGACACCGGGTGACGCAATGGATTCGCTCTGAAGAAAACAATCGGGGTGAATTTGGGCCACCCGATTGGCGATGGGTCGGTGTTCAGGATCCAAGTGTTACGCTGCCTGGAGTGCTTAGGGAAAACGGCTACCGCACAATCTTTGTGGGCAAAGCCCATTTCGGTCCTCGCGGCGAACCGTCTGAATGGCCAACGAATCTTGGCTTTGAAGTGAATGTTGCAGGATGTTCCTGGGGACAGCCTGGCAGCTATTACGGACTTGATGGGTATGGAAATATTAAAGGCAATAAGAGGCGTGCTGTTCCACATCTCGAAAAATATCATGGAACCCAAACGTTTCTTTCAGAAGCGCTCACAATCGAGGCAAAGAAACAGATCACCAGCGCAGTGGAGGATAAGAAACCATTCTTTCTCGATTTTGCGCACTACGCCGTGCATGCACCGTTTCAATCAGATTCACGATTTGCTTCGCACTACAAAGATTCTGGGAAACCAAAAAACGCGCAGGCATATGCAACATTGATCGAGGGCATGGATAAGTCTCTTGGAGACATACTCGACCATCTTGATTCGTTGGGAATTGCTGAAGAGACACTTGTGATGTTTGTTGGCGATAATGGTAGCGATGCCCCGCTTGGTCCTGTTCATGAGCATGCGAGTTCGTATCCACTTCGCGCAAAAAAGGGCACGCATTACGAGGGCGGCATGAGAGTTCCGTTTATTGCTTCCTGGGCACGACCATCTCAGGAAAGTCCTGTTCAGAAGCGTCTGCCAATTCCTGAGGGTGCTATCCAGCAACAGCTTGGAACGGTTATGGATATCTACCCAACGGTTCTTGCCGTCACCGGCACACAACCTCCATCAGACTACACGCTCGATGGCACGGATCTACAGACTCAGTTGGAGGGGCGTCGAAATAGCAGCCGCGAGGAGAGGTTTCTCATGCATTTTCCGCATAAGCATAGAAGCAGTTACTTTACGTCGTTTCGTGATGGAGATTGGAAACTCGTGTACCACTATCGACCAAATGATAATCCAGCTAAGACTCCATATGAGCTGTTTAATCTCGCACAGGATCCATTTGAAAAGCAAAATCTCGCTGATAGTAAGCCACAAGTACTCAAAAAGATGATGGGAACAATGACTGCATCGCTCCAGGAGCAATCGGCACTCTACCCTGTCGATTCTGATGGGAATGAGTTGTTCCCGAAAGCACCCTAGTAATCTGTTTCTACTTTTTGGGAACAAGCATCACAGCATCGGCGTGTGCAAGGCCACCTGCAGAGTGAGTGCCAATAGTGACAGTACAACGTTCACCCTTCTTGAGGGAAACGTGACCGGCCGTCCCAAACGTTTTATTGATTGTTGGTGCTTGTTTCATATTAATACGGGATGTGATATCTAAATTCTCTGAAAGAACTGAGACTGGGACGGTATTTCCTCGATTTGCATGTGGTTGCCAGGCAACAAGAATCTCATAGGTGTCAGCGGCAGGTGCACGAAATGTGAAAGTTGCCGTTGCATTCGTTTCAGCGGATGCATATCGATAGCCATTCCCAATGTAGTTATCGAGACCGTGGCCTTTCTGCCATTTCCCTTGAAACGTTGCGTCACGATCATCGAGGACCGTGGCTGAAAATTGCTGTGCAAGTTTCACTGGATCAACTCCTAATGGTTCGCCGGTGGGTCCTGCAAGAGGTAGAATGTTGGCCGGAATTTCAAGGGGCGCAGTAGGTGTCTTGCGGTGGGCTTTTCCAGGCAGTTGTAAAAGGTCAGCAAGTTCAGACCAATAGTCTTTGTAGACACTCCGTGGGTTACATTTATTCCGGATGGCAACACTTGCTGCCTTGCCAACAACTTCACCCATCATCCCACAGGTCTGCATAACGCGAGTTGTGCCAAGAGCCTGATGAGTGACTGAGATGCAGCGTCCGGTCATAAAAAGGTTATTCACGTTTCGTGAATAGAAACACCGATACGGTACCGGGTATCCGAAAGACCGATCGATTCGCCTGTCGTGGACCGCAATTGAGATGAAGGGATTGTCAGGGAATTTCTTCGCGTATTGTTCTTTTGGGTAGTGAAGATCAATTGACCATGTTGAGGCAACGCATCCATCAGGAAATTGGCGTTTCGACACAATATCGTCTTGCGTCAACACGACGTCTCCAAGGATACGACGACTTTCACGTGGCCCGCCGACGTATGCGACCCAGGTAAGCGCTGCGTTGCTGTGGTTCAGGGCACCATCACCATTTTTCATGGCTGAAAAAGCCCCATAGACGGCCCTCAGGTTCCAGTCACGAATACCTTCAGCATCATTCAAGGGGTCTTTGTCAAAGCCACTCTCCCAAAACCATTGCCCGTGGTGATCCCGTGGGTAGGGGAAGTCTGCCATGGTCAGTGGAAGTGCCCAAGGGGTCTCGGGGAACACCTGTGGCTCGGGGGTTTCAGCCCAGGTCCACATATTACTCATGCCCATTCGGCCCGTTGGTTCCATGACGGTTTCCGCGCCAGCCTTGTGTGCAATGGTTGCATGCCCTGTTGAGTCACAGAACAATGTGCCGCGAAACACATGAATCTGGTTGGTGCGTGTATCGAAGGCAGTGACATTGTCAATGTGGGACTGAGAGTTGTCAGTTTCAACAGCAAAGGCGTGCATGTTTAAAAACAAATCAATATTGTCTTCCCTCCTCACAAAGGACTCTTTTTTGGAGTCACCAAACTCTTCATATGTTCCCGGGCTTTTCTTGGCATTATCTCGAAATTCTTCAATGATTTCACCGATTCGCGGATACGTACCTCGTCGGATAAGTCCCTTTGCCCAGACGCGAACTTCACTTGATCCATTGCCACCAAGAACCGGCCGGTTCTGGAGTAGTGCAACCTTGAGGCCCATTCGTGCGGCTGATACTGAGGCACCAATTCCTGCGTAGCCGCCACCAATAACAACAAGATCGTACGGTCCGTGTGTCGCTGGTGATTTAGATATATCAAGCAGATCTTTTCGCCATGGTGGCAGTACGCTCGATGCATTCGGAGGTGATACTTTTTGGGCAGTGAGTGCAATACAATCGCAACGGCCGTCAAAACCACTTCCATCAATTAATCGAATCGAGTTCGGGCCTTTCTTAGCTTGTACGGTACCTCCATATTGCCAGTGCCATTCAGCACCTTCGGTTCCAAAGTCGGTTTCGAGTTGTTTGTCGTTGAAAGATACATGAAATTTTCCTGGTGAGCCCTGAGCGTGCCATCGGGCCACCCAGTCCTTGGTTCGAACCCAGACGTGATATGTTCCTGAGGAATCGAGATCGAAACGTGTAAAAGCATCGGCGACTGGCGCACCAAGACCGTGAGCAAGGAGGTAGGGTGACCCCATTTCTTCAATGAACTGGGTGTCAAGTTTCCAACCGCCATGAGTTTCGAAGCTTTCTGCTTCAAGAAGAATAGTTGCCGGGTTGCCATTCACGACCGAGGCAATCACTATGTGCATCGAGCATACGAGAAAACTGCGGAGAAAAAGTCTCATTATTGATATCTCAATCGGGTAATCACAATTGGTAAAATGCTTTGAACAACTTAGGTCATCTAATACATTCTCTTATATTCTATTATTATTACTGAAATCATTTGTCCCTGGACTCTATTCTGAAACAGTAATGTCTGAAACGTCCCAATCTAACGATCACTTGTACGGAACCGTGACATCGAGGCAAAATCTCTCAACGGATTGGTTTGATTCTGTCAGTTTCTGTAAATTTAACAAAGGCAAAGACATTTACTAATTCTTATATGTAGCATTCCCAACCCCAACGATTGAAGAACACGTAAGGTGAGCACATGGATCATAAAAGAAAAGACGGCAGTCAAAAGGGTTTTACATTGATTGAATTACTGGTTGTTATTGCAATCATTGGTGTTCTTGTAGGCCTTTTGCTTCCGGCCGTTCAGCAGGCACGAGAAGCGGCACGGCGGAGTTCTTGTGTGAATAATATGAAGCAGGTGGGACTTGCTGCTCATAACTATCTTTCGGCACA
>ERZ1048872.286-NODE-286-length-59754-cov-9.215230_pt1 | contig 59754 bp, 56 predicted proteins | sample MGYA00383100_ERZ1048872 | MGnify/ENA primary metagenome ERZ1048872 (study PRJEB29581, sample SAMEA5548370) | metagenome | biome: marine; feature: coastal; material: water | depth 50 m | study: Short-term variability in the microbial, nano- and picoplankton...
AAAGCTGATGTAGTTGCGTGATAGCCTGCAATAGACTTGACTAATTAGGCTTGAGTTCGCTCATGGTTGTTAAAGCGCTTGGTAACTCTGCTGCAGATGGTCACAACTCTCGGACAAACCGCCAGGGTGATTACGTGCTAACCATACTGACCTGTGGGTTTTAATTGCCCTCTCAAGGTTTTTACGAAGATTGCCGGGTTTGATGCGCGCGCCGCGATAGACTTGCAAACGATGTATGCCGTGGCGCGCAAGCGTTATCGCGTTTTTAATCTCTTTCTGTAGCAACGCTTTGTCTCTCGCCGGCGCTATTTCTGGAATCATGGCCTCAAGATCAAGGAATGCCGATTCGCACAATTCGAGTGCTGTATCAGGTATATCTGTGACCGCTAAGGGTTCGTTTTGCATATCCCAGAACAGTAATCTGTTAAATATTGTCTGATTTCGCAGTTTTGAGGGTGCCTTGTCCATGACGAGCCCGAGATTCCAGAGGATTTCACCCGATTTTCCACTTTCATCCCCGAGGAATCGCCGGTTAATGCCAAGTACAGGATCAATCTTTCTGGTGCCCGCGTGGTTCCACGCATGACACGCGCCTAAGAGAAAACCAGCATAACTGACCGGCAGGTATTGATGATGACCATAATCGCCCCAGTCGGTCACGAGGTAGCCATCGGCACCGTATTTTTTGCCTTGACGCGCCGCGTTAGCAAGATTTGTTTGCATGTTCGTTGTGCGCCCGGTGAGCGAATTCCAGCTGGAGGTGCCAGGACAGACGTAGAAGGGGATTTTTTGGGCGGCCATCAACTTGCACTCACGGGCGAAGGGGTGGTTGCCCTCGTAGCCCCAATTCAGGGCGACCAATTCTTTGGAGAGTTTTTTGAGGCATTCAGGTTCTTTCAGCACGATGTCGCTCCAGAACATCATCTTGTGGTCACGCTTGTCGACCTGTTGCTTGATCTTGGCGAGGAAATCTATGTAAACATTGGTGGCGCCCTGCTTTTTGCATTTCGCTTTGCTCCACCCTTCACCTAGTTCCCATGGCTCATCGCCACCGATGTTGAAGTACTGGCTATCAAACAACGGGAGATACTCGTCATAAAGCCCACGCAATAACTTAATGCTAGCTGCGTTAGGTTTGAGCGTACTGCCGTAGGGGATATGTTTGCCGCCGAAGGGATGGATAAAACCATCAGGGCATTCAGCCAGATGATGATACGAGGGATGACGTAACCATCGCTCGAAATGACCAAAGGAATTTAAATTTGGCACGAGATCTATGAACCGATCCTCGCAATACTGCCTGATCTTGATAATGTCTGATGCGGTGTATGGCGAAGCGTCTTGCCACACCTTTTTGTGGTTTGAAAAGGCAAAGGTGTGCTCCGTGTAGAGTTGAATCTGGTTATATTTCAACATCGAGAACTGATCAATCAGTGACAGCAGGGTATCCATGGTTGGCACTTTTGTCCGACTGATATCAAGCATGACACCTCGCGCTTTGACATCGGGCCGATCTTTTATGCTGAAACACGGCAGCATAACTGGAGTCATAGGTGCTTTTTCAAGCGAAACGTGTTCAAGAATCTGCGCCAGTGTTTGCAGCGCATTATTTACGCCAGCTTCGCTATAGGCCGTGATGCGAAGTGAATCTTGTAGACACTTTATTTCATAGTCCTCAATCACATTTGCTGCGGCACGTGAGCTTTTAGAAGCGTTGTGCGTGCCTTGCTGTTTGGTGGTTCTGCGGGCCTTTGAAGCGGGCATGTCGATCCACAATAAAACATGCTCTGCATGAGGTTTGCCAAAGGTAAGTTCTGTTTTCGCAGATAACTGTGTTTGAAATCGGTGAATACTTGCAGCGAGCTTGTCCGAGCAAGGGTTCGATATCGATATATATCGGCGATGATTGAGAGAAAACTTGCTCTGTCCCATGCGGATGTTTTTAACGGGCGGATAAAGTGCAAATGTCATATTACCGGTACTCCCTGAAAGGTGCCAACGTTGGGCGCCATATTACTGCGAATGAAATCAGCCTTACAAACCCTCTGCAATTTTGATAGTTTCAGATGTGTTACTTAACGGCGCTTAAGCACAGGCTTCTACAGCGTTGAGGTTGAACAATAAAGGAAAACTCCATGTCAAAATATATTCTGTCTATCGATCAAGGGACAACGAGTTCCAGAGCGATTATTTTCAATGAAAAATCAGAGATACTGAGTGTCGCGCAGCAGGAATTTACGCAATTTTTTCCTGCAGATGGGTGGGTGGAGCACGATCCTGAAGAAATCTGGCAAAGCACCCTCGCGGTTTCTCGAAAGTGTATTGAAAAACTTGGCATTCAGGCGTCAGAAGTTGCGGCGATCGGTATTACAAACCAAAGAGAAACAACAATTATATGGGACAAATTAACCGGCCAACCGATTCATAACGCCATTGTCTGGCAAGACAGGCGAACAGCTGATTATTGTACAGAGCTCGAAGCGCGTGGCTTGGGTGAGGCCGTCAATAAAAAAACAGGCCTGCTACTCGATGCCTATTTTTCAGCCACTAAAGTCCGATGGTTACTCGACAATGTTGATGGTGCACGAGAGCGAGCGGAGAAAGGTGAGTTGCTGTTTGGCACCGTCGATTGTTTTCTACTCTGGCGACTGACCAACGGACGGAGCCATAAAACTGACGCAAGCAACGCCTCTCGGACTATGCTGTTCAATATCCATTCGCAGACGTGGGATAAAGAACTGCTTGATGAATTATCTATACCGGAGGTGATGCTGCCAGAAGTTGAAGATTGTGCAGCGGATTTCGGCACCGTATCAGCGGAGCATCTCGGCGCAGAGATTCCCGTTGGTGGTATTGCTGGGGATCAACAAGCAGCCTTGATCGGCCAATGTTGTTTTACCCCCGGTATGACAAAGAGTACCTACGGCACCGGTTGTTTTGTCATCATGAACACAGGAGAAAAACCCGTCGAGTCATCCAATAAATTGTTGACCACTGTCGGCTATCGTTTGAACGGAAAGGTTTCCTATGGATTAGAGGGTAGTATTTTTGTTGCCGGTGCTGCGGTCCAGTGGTTACGCGATGGCATCAAATTAATATCTGATGCATCGGAGACAGAGGCGATCGCAACCTCGCACCCTTCCTCCAATGGCGTATATCTTGTGCCTGCGTTCACAGGCCTTGGCGCTCCCTACTGGGACCCTGATGCAAGAGGTGGCATTTTGGGTTTGACGAGGGACAGTAGCATCGAAGATATTGTGACCGCGACATTGCAATCGGTGTGTTATCAAACCAAAGATTTGCTGGAAGCGATGGCGAAGGATGGTGTAATGCCCACGATACTCCGAGTAGACGGCGGTATGGTGGCGAATAGTTGGGTTGCTCAGGGTCTTGCTGACCTAGTACGTATTCCGGTTGACCGACCGGAAGTGACCGAGACTACGGCGCTTGGTGTCGCTTATCTCGCTGGCTTGCAGGTTGGTATCTATGCATCCTTGGAGGAAATCTCATCCCAATGGCAGAGTGAGCGCGCTTTCCAGCCTCAGATGGCGCAACAACAAAGCGACGCGTTGTATGCAGGGTGGCTGCAGGCTGTTTCAAGAGTGCGTAGCTAACCATCGATTGGCATCTCAAGGGGGCATTGGTTGCAAGCAATCGCGCAAAGCTATCAATCTTTATGTGGAAGAAAACCCGTGTTTTCACCGGTTGCTTAGTTACATAAACCCTACAAAGTGGCGAGGATATTACACAAACCAAAAGCATGTCTGAGCGTAAGATGAGGCATTAGAGTCAACGCCATAGCTGGGCAATGAATACAATCGAGCAGCAAAAATCCAGAATCTTTAGGATTGCCACAATGGCTGCCGGTGCTTTTGTGCACTTGATGGTTTGTTGGACGATCTTTTCGATTGGATACATGTCGATTGATTCAATTGAATTTCTCGGTCTCTCGTCTCTTGTGGGAGCCGGATTTGTCTTTTTCCTTTTGACTGTGCTGATGGAATGGAATCTTGCTCTCGAAGATCCCGACATGTCGCTGGCGCAAATGCTTTGGACCGTTAGCGCTGTCATTGTGACGTCGTACTTCGTCGAGGAACTTTCTGCGGTTGTTGTTTTTTCCGGGCTCGCGCTAACCTTCATTGGCGCCAACCGACTCTCACGTCGTGAGCTTGTAATCTTTTGTACTTACAGCATCATCCTCTTTGGTGTTTCCATGTTTTTCAAATCCGGAGTTGGTTCCTTGGATCAACTGACCGAACTGGTCATTATCATCGCTTTTGGACTCGTGTTGCTGGTCGGACCTTTGCTCTACCGGTTTGAAGTCGGGATGGTGGAGACTGTGCTAGTTAATAAGAATGCAGAATTGACAACAGCACTTCGCCAAATCAAAAAATTGGCGATAAAAGATGAACTGACCAGTGCGTTCAACCGACGCTACCTCACTGACTTTATGGCACAGCAGAAAGCCATGGCAGACAGGCGTTCTTACGTTTTTAGCCTTTGCTATGTCGACCTTGATTTCTTCAAGCGTGTGAACGATAGATTTGGCCATAGCACCGGTGACGCCGTGTTGCAGCAGTTTGCTGATATTGCTGCGCAAGTGCTACGTGAGATCGACTGTGTCGCTCGCGTAGGGGGTGAGGAATTTGTGTTAGTGCTTGGTGGTACGCCTGAGCAAGACGCACGAGCCGCGGCTGAAAGGATCTGTGCCAAACTAGCAAACCTGCAAGTTAGCCAGATTGAACCAAATTATCGTATTACCGCGTCTATTGGTATCACGGCTTATCGCGACCATGAGGAAGTGCTGGAGACGATGGGTCGTGCAGACAGAGCACTGTATGACGCAAAGAATAACGGCCGTAACCGTATTGTCATTGCACAACATGACCCGGAACCGGACCTGCTTCGCGCCCGAGGATAACGGGCACAAGGAGTGGTGAGCAACGAGCGACTGTACAAACGACCATTCTGACATCGATCTAGCCTAACTGCCTCTGAATGGCCTGTTGTTTGCCACGGTTGAGGCGCCAATGTCCTAGCATTGACTAGAATAAATACCCCAGCACAAGAGAGCCGATGGACAAACGTCAAAATCCCAGACACGCGATCGAATTAAATGCGTTGATCCACCCGCAGGTCGGGCGCTCATGGTTGTGTACTATCAGAGACTTTTGTAGCGACGGTATGCTTCTGGTTGAGCAAGATGCCGCACGAGCGACGCATATTACGCCGGGAATTACGCCCGGTGAAACCGTTGGTATCCATTACACCATTCCCTCCAATCACAAAGACCGCCACTTTCGTCTCGAAGGGCAAATTGTCCGTGTCATGAACTCAGGGCTTGGTATCAATTTTAAAGAAGGTATGAGTGAAGATACGACCGCCGCATTAATGGAACATGCCAACAGTGCAGCGCCTGATGGCCCGAAACTGAGGCCTATTGGTGAAAAAGGTAAACCAAAAACGACTTTGAAACCGTCGGTAAGCACTGTGAGTTTGCAGAAAGCCAAAGGCAAAGGCAAAGGCAAAGAGACCCACGCTTCTAAATCTACCGCTCAAGATCTCGTTAGCGGCACGATCGCGAAAGCTGACGCAAGGATAATTATTGCGGCGATAAGGCGGAAAGTGATGAAAATGCTGCCTGAAATGAATACAGCCTTCTTTTTTTACATGGATCATGAATTGTTGAAGTTGGCGCGTGACTCGAAAAATAATGCCGAACAAAGTGAATACTTTGCCGCGATGTCTCAGCTAGAGAAGGCGAAAAAACAGGTGGTGATATCTTTCACCCGAGAAGTGGTTGATCAAATTGATAACCCGAGGGGGCTTCGAGCGCTACTTGAAGATCGGCGCGATGCTGAGGCGAAACGAAAGAAAAAGCATTCGGAAAAATTCCGTCTTTCTTTGGTGAACACGGATGAGTTTGAAGACTGGCTGGCAATTGCTAATTTGATTTCCCGTAGCGAACGCTTGTATGACAATTATCTTCAAGAAATTCAGGCGCGTTTGGGTATGCTTGTTGATTCGTGGGCTCACAACGAAGCAAATCCGTTAGGGACAGCGGTGTTTTGTCACGCTTTTGATAACGCGATTCGAAAGGTTGAGCTGACAAAGGAAATAAGGCAGCGGGTCTATGCCGGTTTTGAAGCTAAAGCATTGCCGATGTTTCAAAAATTCTACATCGATGTGACTAAGTTGCTCGAAGACAGCAACTTTTTTCCTGATCTTGAAGAGGGTTATATCAATCCATCTGCCACCGTTGCATCTCGTCCTATCGTTAACAAAGATCCAAAAGCCGTCACCAAAGAACTCAGTAAGGAGGCAAGACAGAAAGTTTTCGACGAAAAAGTCGGACAGGTAGACCAAGGTGTTGTGGGTGATCGCGAAGGCTTGCTTGAGGAGCAGCAAGCGCTTAAGCAAGAGCCCAGAGTGAGAGAAGCCCGCGCTGCAGGGCGTCGTGCTAGTGACGTTGTGGCGGATCCAAGGCAAAGTGCCCGTGGGGCAACACGTCGTGTGTCTGGCAGACGGGTCGGCGCGGATACGACTTCAATCGGTGATATTTTCAGTAAGGTTCGTTCGCTGATGAGTGACGAGCCTGATGGCGATCATCATGATTTTATAGAAGTCGAAGAAGTTCAGGACCTGCTGCGGTCGCTGCAAACAGCGCAGGCGCCGGGTCAACGGGTCAACGTTCGCCAACAGCTGATGGAAACCGTGTCGCGCAGAGGTGGAGACAGGCGTATTTCTCCCAGCGCGCTAGACAGCATGGCGGTCGTCGAAAACTTGGTAGATACAATAGAAAACGATGCAATGCTGTCGGGCAGCGCGAAAGACTGGATTAGGCAGCTTGAGCTTACCCTAGACAAAGTTGCCACCGATACGGGCAATATTTTAGACGAGCAGAACCCACATTCAGCGCTCGAGGTAATCAACCAGTTGGCAAAGCTCGGTGGCGCAGAATCCGTCAGTATTCGACGCGACGTGGAACAGATACTGGAAGACATTAATACGAGTTATGATGATAACCCAGAAATATTTAGTGTCGCTTCGAGTAAGCTTCAACCGCTGCTTGATCGTCAGTCGCGCGCTTTCACCGGTAATGTTCAGCGAACGGTAAAAGCGAGCGAAGGTAAACAGACGTTTGTTAATGCGCAACGTGCGGTAGTTGAAGCGCTTGATGACCGTTTCTCTGGACGGGAAGTGCCGGAAGTCCTGATGCAGTTACTAATGCCGGGTTGGCGAAACCTTATGGTTAATACGCATCTTCGTCAGGGCGAGGATAGTGTAGATTGGCAGCGTCATGTTCAGGCGCTGGATCAAGTTTCTCGTCATATCGAAGGGACCGCGGCAGCGGTGGACCCTGAGCAATATATCTCACCTGAAAACCTAATGGAGGAAATCGAGAAGGGTCTTGATTCCATCTCTTTCGAACCGGGCCAACGTGCGCCGTTACTCAATACCTTGCGTCAACTCATCGTTGAAAAGCGCCGCCCTGATGATGTCAATATGGTGGCAATGCCGAGGAAGACGCTTGCTGAGGTGATTGGGTTCAGCGATGTTTCGGCGCCGACGGCTAAACGTGCGCAGATTCTGTCGGAGAACGCAGGCGACAATGACTGGCAGGCCCAGCTCGATCGCGCGGCTCGGTTGCATGTCGGAGAGTGGGTTGAATTCAATGAATTACCAGAGCAAAACCAGATTTCTATCGTCGCCTGGGCGAATGAGGAACGCGGCGCTTATGTATTTGTAAACCGTAAGGGTGTAAAGACTAACGAGCTTTTGGTGGAAGAGTTAGCCACCATGTTGTTCGAGCAAAGTGCGAAAATCTTAGTTGAGTCAGAAATTCCGCTGACTGATCGAGCATCGCACCGCATGCTGCAAAACATGCACAACCAATTGACCCATCAAGCGACCCACGATGCGTTAACGGGACTTATCAATCGCAAAGAGTTTGAGCGGGTGCTGACGAAGGCGCTTACCTCGGCGAAGAAAAATAACATGGGCCACATAGTGGCCTATCTCGACTTAGACCAGTTCAAGGTGATAAATAACGCGGCTGGCTACGCCGCCGGTGATACCCTAATCAAAGAGCTAGGCAGTCTGCTTCGCTCTCACCTCGAGGGCAGCCAATTTGTCTTGTCGCGCCTTGGTGGTGATGAGTTTGGTGTGTTGATTGAAGATTGCAAAAAAGAATCCGGGCTCATCGTTGTTAGAAAGCTATGTGATGCAGTGAGGAATTTTCAATTCAAGTGGGAAAATGATGCGTTTAAGTTAACGACCAGTTGCGGTGTCTTCTATCTCGACCCAGACACAGAAAGTGTGTCTTCGGTCCTGCAGAGCGCAGACTCTGCCTGTTATGCGGCCAAGGACGCAGGAAGAGACAGAGTGCATGTTTACGAAGCGGGTGATTCACAGATGGAACACCGCAAAGATGTGATGGAGTTTGTCGCTCAGATTGATCAGGCGCTTGAAAACGACCGATTTATGCTTAACTGCCAGAAGATAGCGCCAATTGACCCGGAAAGTGAAGATCATGCGCACTACGAGGTGTTGTTAACGGTGCTTGATGAAAACGATGAGCCCATGCCACCGCAGGACTTTATTGTCGCAGCTGAAACTTACAACAGGATGGGCGTTATCGATCGTTGGGTGATCAAGCATGCATTCCAGTTTATTGCCGCGAATATTTTGAAGCTCGACGGATTGGGAGCATTCTCAATCAATATTTCGGGCAGCTCACTAACCGAAGACGATTTTATGGAGTTTGTACTGGAACAATTCAATGAGACTCGACTACCGACCTCAATGATTTGTTTTGAGATAACCGAAACCTCAGCGATTGGCAGCCTCGAAAGCGCCATCAATTTTATGGAAAAGCTTAAAGTTATCGGAGTGCAGTTTTCGCTTGATGATTTTGGTACTGGCTTGTCCTCTTACTCTTACTTGCGCAACCTGCCAGTGGATTATCTCAAGATCGACGGTATTTTTGTGAGAGATATCATGACGAACCCTAATGATTACGCAGTAGTGAAATCAATTAACGAGATTGGGCACTTCATGGGTAAGAAAACTATCGCGGAGTACGTCGAGGATGATGAGGTGCTGTTAATGCTGAAGGAAATCGGCGTTGATTACGCTCAGGGTTTCGGCATAGAAAAGAAAATACCGATAACGGATCTTTTGATCATGTAAAAAGGCTACATTGCGCAGCCTTTTTCATGTTCTAGTCGTGTGATGTTAGATTTCTTCGATTAGTTCACAGACAATATCTACCATCAGATCTGCTTCTTCATCGGAAAAAATGAGTGGCGGTAGCATCCTGATCACGCTATCACTAGTCACATTAATCAAGAGGCCTTTATCTTTGGCTTTCCTTGAGAGTTCCGGACAGGGCGCGTCTAACTCAACGCCGAGCATCAGACCAGCGCCGCGGATGTCTTTGACGCAGTTCATTCCTGCCAACTTGTCTCGAAATCTGTCTTTGATTCGTTCTCCCAACTCAGCGGCACGTTCCGGCAGTTTTCGGGAAAGGATCTCGTTGACAGCCGTTACGGCAACGGAGCAGGCGAATGGATTGCCGCCAAAAGTTGATCCATGGTTGCCAGGAACAAAAACTTCGGAAGCTTTACCCTTCGCCATACAAACGCCGATGGGAATGCCATTCGCTAATCCCTTTGCTGTTGTTAACAGGTCAGGCACGATACCCGCCTGCTGGTAATTGAAGAAGGTGCCTGTTCTGCCGTTGCCAGTTTGTACTTCATCGAGTATCAAAAACCAGTCGTTGTCATCACATATCTTGCGAAGGGTTTGTAAATAACCAACATCAGGCATCCGTATGCCACCTTCGCCCTGGATCGGTTCTACCATGACCGCGACAATACTGCTGTTGTTGCGAGCGATGTTTTCGATGGCCTCAACGTCATTGAAAGGTGCCCGGACAAAACCATTTAGCAATGGTTCAAAGCCAGCTTGCACCTTGCGACTGCCTGAAGCTGTTAGGGTTGCCATTGTGCGGCCGTGGAAAGATGCGTCAGCGACAATAATCGTTGGCTGATTGATGCCGTTTTGTTTACCGTGTAGCCGGCTTATTTTAATCGCGCACTCATTAGCTTCGGCACCACTGTTACCGAAGAACATGTTGTCCATACCGGAAATCGACTTGAGTAGATCAGCAAGTGCTTCCTGTGCAGGTATACGGTAGATGTTCGATGTATGCATTAGCTGCGAAGCTTGCTGGCTGATCGCCTCTGTGATGACAGGATCTGCATGCCCAAGTGCTGTCACCCCAAGGCCCGAAAGCCCATCAAGATAACGCTTGCCTGCCTCATCAATTAACCATGCACCTTCGCCTTTTGTGAAGGCGACATCCATTCTGCCGTAGGTTTTCATCAGAGATTGATTCATTTCTAATTCCCGCTGGAAAAAGCAGCCGATAATAAACTAGTGAACGCTTTCAGGAAACACTGTAATCCTTCAAAATGTCGGTAATATTGTAGATTTGGACTAATTTATGTCGCCGATTGAACTTTCGATACTCGTGAGCCGGGTTGAATCTGTCTGTGATGAGATGGGTGCGGTGCTTCGGAGAGCTGCGTTTTCGCCCAATATCAAGGATCGTCTGGATTTTTCCTGCGCACTCTTTGACGTTGATGGCGGACTGTATGCTCAGGCTGCTCACATTCCTGTTCATTTAGGCAGCATGGCATATGCCATGGCGGATATTGTGTCCGGTCGAGACTGGCGCGCTGGTGACGTACTGGTCATAAATGATCCGTTTCTCGGGGGCACGCATCTGCCTGATGTCACGATGGTTGCACCACTATTTTGTGATGATAGTTTGATCAGCTTTGTGGCGAACAGAGCTCACCACGCGAATATTGGCTCGGACACTCCGGGTTCGATGCCGGTATCCAGTTCGATAGACGAGGAAGGTGTGATCATTCCGCCCACGTTTATCTATCGAGCGGGTAAAGTTGTAGATGATCTGGAACCTGGATTAGCAGCCTTAATGCAGGGGCCATCTAGTGGAGACTTCGCTGCTCAGTTGAGTGCCGTTCGAGTTGGTTTGTTACGGCTAGAAAATTTAGTCAGTGGTTTTAAAAGCTACTCTGAGACACAGAGCACGCTTGGCGGTACGCGTGATTTCTCAGCCGCGATCCAAGAGATAAACGAATACGGTGCACGCATGGCGACAGCCATGGTAAATAATATTCCAAACGGCAACTATGAATATTTGGATGTGATGGATGACGACGGATTCGGTAATCTCGACGTACCCATCAATGTGAAACTGCACGTGAGCGACGATGTCGTCGATGTGGATTTTGCTGGCACGTCACCCCAAGTAAAGGGAAACATAAACTGTCCTTTGTCAGTCGCAGCAGCGGCTGTCTTTTATGTTTTTCGATGTTTATTACCCGCCGAGGTACCAAGTTGTGCGGGTACTTTCAGTCCGATTCGAATAACAGCGCGCAAGGGATCTTTGGTCAACGCGAATAGACCTGCTGCGACTGCGGCTGGAAACGTTGAGACCTCAATGCGTATTGTTGACGTTGTATTGGGCGCGCTGGCTAAAGCGCTTCCTGATCAGATCCCTGCCGCTTGTCAGGGAACAATGAACAATGTGGCGATGGGCAACCATCAGTCGTTAGCGCCATGGGACTATTACGAAACGATTGGCGGCGGGCTGGGTGCTTCGGCTGGCAGGTCTGGCCTGTCTGCGGTGCAAGCGCACATGACCAACACCTTGAATACACCTATCGAAAGCGTGGAAAGCCATTACCCACTTCGGGTGACGACCTATGCGATTCGAGAAAAATCCGGTGGTGATGGTTTGCACCGGGGTGGTGATGGGTTGATACGAGAGCTAGAGTTCTTGTCAGATGCCGATGTGACATTGTTGACCGAAAGAAGAACGCATCAACCTTGGGGATTGGCCGGCGGCGGGCAGGGCGCCTCTGGCATTAATACGCTGGATGGCGAGGCGCTCGGAAGCAAAGTTAGAATGAGCGTCAAGCCAGGACAAAGGTTGAGGATAGAGACGCCCGGTGGCGGTGCAGTAGGTCAAAAAAATCTCTGATTCAGGAACGAATCCCGTTACAATAGCGCTTCGCCAAAAATGGCACTCTAAGATTATTAATTGCGGGCGATTGCCCTGAGACAAAACCCATGGATATTATTGAAACAATCAAAGATCAGGTCACCAGCAATCCTATATTGCTCTACATGAAAGGATCGCCCGATGCGCCGCAATGCGGGTTTTCCTCTCAGGTTGTTCAGGTGATGATGGCCTGCGGCGAACGCTTCGCTTACATCGATATACTGTCAAATCCCGAAATTCGAGCAAATTTGCCGCAGTTTTCCGACTGGCCAACATTTCCTCAGTTGTTTGTAGAAGGTGAGCTGATTGGTGGTTGTGACATTATCGTTGAGATGTATCAGTCTGGAGAACTGTTGCCCATTATCAAAGCGGCTGCTCCCCAGGAAGACGGGGCGGAATAAACAGCTCTGCCTTCGAACGCTTGTTTGAGAATATTAGATGCTTAAAGCGGGCACCGACGCAGGTCGGTGCCCGTTTTCTCGTTTTATAGCTTCCTTCAAATGTTGTTTTCTTTGCGATTCATCTTCGAAAACCTCATCGAAACCGATACAAGGTAAGCCTGTCGCCACGACGTTTGTTGGCGCGAATATCGCCTTTAATTATTTATAGAAATATAAATGAGAATGATTTGCATTTAGATGCGCGTTTGAGTTAACCTACAACAAATGGCGGGCGGTTCAACCGACCCAAGCAGAAATCATTTAAGTAGGGAGTTATCGTGTATTTTAGAAAAAGCAGTAGGCATCGTTTGCTGAAGTGTTGGTTGTTAGGTTTTTTTGTGTGCTCTACATCGTCAGTGATGGCAGCGGCGCCTGATATGGAGGAAATCTGGCGAACGGTCCAGATGCAGTCAAAGAAAATAGAGCAGCTCGAAAATCAACTGACAGAAAGTCAAAACCGTTTGTTAGAAGCTCAGCAGCGACTGAATACTGCCTCAGATGCGCATGCTATTTCGATTAAGAATCAGTCGGTCATCGCAGCCACAAGGGAAGAGCTTGAGGCGACGATCGAGTCCGTCGAGTTGGCGATGGAGCAAGATAATATTGCTGATCGTAATACGACGCTGGGCGGTTATGGCGAGCTACACTACAACAATCTAGATAAAGGCTCGGCAGTGGATTTTCATCGCTATGTACTTTTTCTGAATCACCAGTTCGCTGATAATCTGAACTTTTATTCGGAGCTAGAGGTTGAGCATAGTATTGCCGGTGAAGGAAAGGTTGGCGAGGTCGAACTGGAGCAGGCGTTTGTGCAGTGGGACTACAACCAGAGCCATAACCTCAAGTTCGGGCTATTTCTTGTGCCTTTGGGCATTCTTAATGAAACGCACGAACCTGATACGTTTTACGGCGTTGAGCGTAATTCAATTGAGAAAAATATTATTCCTGCGACATGGTGGGAAGCTGGCGTCGGTTTTAATGGTGAACTGGCCCCTGGTTGGGGTTATGACGTGGCGGTTCACTCGGGATTGAATTTGGATGCAGACAATGCAAGTGCGAGCAAACGCAGCAGTATTCGATCCGCGAGACAAAAAGTGGGTAAAGCGACGGCAGAAAACTTTGCGGCGACTGCACGCTTGAGCTTTAGTGGTGTGCCGGGCTTGCGAGTTAGCGCCGCTTTTCAGCGTCAAACAGACCTTACTCAGGGAGATGATGATGATGTCGGTGTCACAGGTATCGGTGCCAATCTCTATGAGTTTGACCTGCAGTTTCAACGCGATATGTTTGCCGTCAGGGCACTGTACGCAAAATGGGATATCGACTCAGATATCAATCAGCTGAATCTGGGTGCTGATGAGCAAGTTGGCTGGTATGTGGAACCTTCGGTGAAGCTCAATCCTAAGCTCGGTTTCTTTGCGCGCTACGGTAGTTATGATCTGCTCGCGAGTGACTCAGCGTCGGCTTCTGAGAAGAAACAACTCGATGTCGGTCTGAATTTTTGGGTCCACCCTAGGGTCGTTGTGAAACTCGACTACCAGAAACAGGACAACGAGAACGGCACTGATAACGACGGATTTAACATTGGTATGGGCTACAGCTTTTAAGGTCGGCTATTTATGAAACATCTACTTTTCTATCTGACACTTTTTATTAGTCAGGTCTGCGTGGGCGCAGAGTATATTTCGGAACAGGCGTTTATCCGCCAAAGCTTTGACAATGCGCCCGTGATGAAGTCGATCTGGTTGAAAGGCGACCGACAGGAAGTAGCAAAAGAGATGCTTGGACATCGTTATCCGGCGCTTCGTTTAAGGTACTGGATGGATGGCGCCAAAAGCGCCTGGATAATGAATGAAGTAGGCAAGGAAAAGCCAATTACAATTGGCGTCACTATTGAAGGTAACAAGATCGAGCGTGTATCAATACTTGCCTACAGGGAGTCTCGGGGAGGCGAGGTAAGGCATCCATACTTCACCGAACAATTTGTTGGCGCCGGGTTGAAACCTAACGCTGATCTCGGTAAACCCGTTGATGGCATCGCCGGCGCTACACTGTCGGTGCGTGCTGTGACGAATATCAGCCGTTTTGCTTTGTATTTGAGCGAATCAACATTAGGAGAATTGGCGGTCGGTCAGATTAGCCCTTAATGAAGCGGGGTTCACATAGCGCGCACGCGGATTGCAGTAGCAACTACGCAATACCTGGGTCTCTGGTAGATAAGTCTTCGAGGAAGTAACATTGTCACAAGATGGTTCTTCCACCGAGCCTTATGGACAAGATAAACTATGCGCTCTCGCCACAAATCTCACGCTCAAAATACTCAGATGGTCCGAAAAATTCACCGCGTAACCGGCGTAATCGTAGCTATTATGCTACTTATCGTTTCTTTCACAGGGATCATATTGAATCACGCTGAAGATATTGATCTGGACGGTTATGTGCCCAGTTTTTTTGCGGGTATTTATTTTAAGCCGGCAAATCAGGTGACCGGCTATGTTGTTAATGAACGTTATTTTTACGTGCTGTCTGAGGAGTTGTACGTCGATACTTCGCGAGTCAGATATTGCGGTAGCCAACTCGGCGGCGTGGCGGCTTTTGAGTATGGCTACCAAGTCCTCTGCGACGGGTCAATTTTGTGGCTGGATCAAGACCTTAATATTGTTGATTGGGTCACCGAAGCGGCAGGTGTGCCGGGCGATTTACGCTCGATTGCTAATTCTCTGGAAGGCGTATTGGCGTTCGACGGGAATAAAACCTACCTTGTCGACATTGAAACGCCAGCGTTTGCAACGATCGACGTAGAATATCCGAAATCCACACCCGTGCAGGTGCCAGCGGACGTTTTGATGGCCGAGAGTGTGAGTTGGCACAAGCTGATACTCGACTTTCACAGCGGTCGTGTTTTCGGCGCCTTGGGCAAATATGCCAGTGATCTGCTGGCGCTGGCATTCATCCTAATGGCAATTACCGGTTTGATGATCTGGGGTCGCAGAACCAAAAAGTAAAAATGCTGTGTGAAAGGGCGTAATGCATCTGTATTCCGACCAACCTCCCTTGTATACTAATTCCGGACATCCTGGTGGCGTTGGCCGCAGCATTGACTGCGACAATGTCCAAACATAACGACCGAAACAACAAGCAAGTAGAGAGGAAAATCCCATGGATTTGAAAGGTAGTAACACGGAACAAAACCTGAAAGACGCATTTGCCGGTGAATCACAAGCTAATCGACGGTATTTGTATTTTGCAGCAAAAGCAGATGTTGAGGGCTACAACGATGTATCTGCAGTTTTCCGCTCAACAGCGGAAGGCGAGACAGGCCATGCCCATGGTCACCTGGAATATCTTGAAGCCTGCGGTGATCCTGCAACAGGGCTGCCAATTGGCGGCACTGCAGACAACCTGAAAGCTGCGGTTGCTGGCGAAACTCACGAGTACACGGATATGTACCCCGGTATGGCGAAAACAGCCCGGGATGAGGGTTTTGATGAGATTGCTGACTGGATGGAAACCCTTGCTAAAGCTGAGCGATCGCACGCTAATCGCTTCCAGAAAGCATTGGATACGCTAGACAGCTAATCTGTTATTTGTTGTAAAGAAAGACGAAAGCCGCGATGTCGCTGGACACTCAGTTCACACATCGCGGTTTTTATTCAAAATAGTTCATCCCACCTAAATCTTCCCAGCGATTGACAATTTGACAAAATATTTGCGCGGTTTTGTCGCAATCGTAGATAGCGGAGTGTGCCTGATTGGCATCGAATGAAATGCCAGCAACCCCACATGCGCGGGCCAGTACCGTTTGGCCGAAAGCGAGACCACAGAGTGTGGCCGTATCAAAGGTTGAGAATGGGTGAAAAGGATCGCGTTTGATGTTGCAACGTTCGGCAGCAGCTTTAAGAAAGCCATGATCAAATGACGCATTATGGGCGACCATAATAGCTCGTTGACAACCGGTCTCCTTGATCCGTTTCCTAATGGCTCGAAAAATTTCGCTCAGGGCTTCTTCTTCAGGCACAGCATTTCTTAGCGGGTTATCAGGATCAATGCCGGTGAACTCTAGTGACGCAGCCTCAATGTTTGCACCGGAAAACGGATCGACGTTAAAAAAATGTTTTTCGAATGGCACGAGTCGACCTTTGTCGTCCATATCCAAAATCACAGCAGCGAATTCTAGGAGTGCGTCGGTCGCTGAATTAAAGCCGCCGGTTTCAAGATCCACCACAACGGGAAGATAACCTCTGAAACGGTCGGCAATGGGTTCTTTTGCATTGCTCAAAGTTTTTCTCCAATCTGGCTGTTAGTATCGGCGACACGCCAGTTCACCTTTGTGCCTGCACGTAATGGAATGAGTTGGTCTGCACCAAAAGGCTGGGTTTGCGGAACGGTCCAGGCTTCCTCAATCAATGTAATGCTGTCCTTGTTTCGCGAGAGCCCATAAAAGTCTGCGCCGTGAAAACTGGCAAAACCTTCGAGTTGATCAAGTGCTTCTTCCTGATCGAAGACCTCTGCATAGAGCTCGATAGCGGCATGCGCGGTGTAGCAACCGGCAGCGCACCCGCACGCGTTTTCTTTGGCGGTTTTTGGATGCGGGGCAGAGTCTGTGCCGAGAAAAAATTTATTGTTGCCGGATGTCGCCGCATTGATTAGCGCCTGTTGATGAGTATTTCTTTTCAATACCGGTAGACAATAATAGATCGGCTTGATGCCGCTGCTCAGAAGATCATTCCGGTTATATAGCAAATGATGGGCAGTGATTGTCGCAGCGACATGCTCATTGGCACCTTTTACAAAATCTACCGCATCGGATGTTGTGATGTGTTCCAGTATGACTTTGAGCTCCGGAAACCTTTCGCAGATAGGCGCGAGTTGTTGTTCAATAAAAAGTGCCTCTCGATCGAAAATATCTGTGCTTGGGTCAGTCACCTCGCCATGAATAGACAACGGCATGCCCTGAGTCTGCATCGCCTCGAATAAAGGGTAAAGCGCTTCTATCTGATCTACACCGGCGTCTGAATTGGTGGTCGCGCCGGCCGGGTATAACTTGAACGCATGCACAATGCCTGTTTCACATGCTGCGCTTACCGTCGCGGCGTTGGTTTCCGGTGTGATGTAGAGCGTCATCAGCGGCTGAAAACTGTCTTGTCCTTCATCACTGATTGGGCCGGGTTTTACACACTCGAGTATCCTTCGCTGGTAAGCTTGCGCGGAGGCAGCATCAATAACGGGAGGCACTAGGTTTGGCATGACAATCGCTCTACCAAAATATCGACTGGCGTCTGCGACACACGCCGGGAGATAATCGTTATCTCTGAGATGGATATGCCAGTCGTCTGGTCGAGTAATTGTGAGCTGTCTTGCTGTGGATGATGATTCAGCCATGGGCGGTTATGGATAGCCTTTTGCTTGTAGTGAGTCGAGACGGCACACGTTTTTAGTCACTTTTTCGCCACCGTTTCGGGGAAAAATTTGCGGAAGCCGTGTCTTAAGCCGATAAGTTTCTGACATTTGGCGTCGTAGGGAATCATAGCATGTTCAAATTAAGTCGTGTTGCCTCATCGACGCAACGCACAAGAAAAGCTGAATGAAAATACTGGCGGGAAAGGCTGTCAGCGGAGGAAATAACAACGAATGAAAAGATTTGAAGCCATTGTTTTTGATATGGACGGATTACTTCTCGATAGCGAGCGAATTGTGCTTGATGCATTTCTTCAAGTCTGTGCCCACTTTGAACTTGGCGACCGAACTGAGTTGCTCAAACAGTGTATCGGTACAAATCGAGACTATACTCGGGCCAGAATGAGAGAGGCGTTCGGCGCTCATGTCGATTTAGAGGAGTTCCAAAATCTTTGGATGTTGAAACATGAGGAAATTGTTGGCGATGATGCGATGCCGTTGATGGAGGGCGCCAGAGAATTGCTAGATCTTATTCAGCAGCTGGGTATACCTCGGGCGGTTGCAACATCAACGCGGTCTGCTCAAGCGCTGGACCGACTGGAAAAGGCAGAATTGTTGAACTATTTTGAATTCGTCGTGGGTGGCGACCAAGTGACTAACAGTAAACCTGATCCAGAGATTTATCTTACGGCAACGAAGAAGCTAGGTTGTAACCCTGCAGGGTGTTTGGCCTTCGAGGATTCAGAAAATGGCGTTAAATCCGCACTGGGTGCGGGGCTTCGGGTGATACAGGTACCAGACTTGGTTGCGCCTTCCGCCAGTGTGCGCGCATTGGGACACACCATCCTAGCAAGTTTGCGTGAAGTGCCGGGCTATGATTTTGACTAGGGGAAAGACCTAAACTCCGTCGTGCCATCTCTTGCGATTTGAGGAACCAAGTCTACTTCCCAAGTCAGATATTGCTCCATCGCACTTTCAAGACTCTTGTCTTTGTCATTAAAGTCGTAGGGCTTGTACCAAACGTCTGTTGTTTCATCAGCCATATGCGTGAATCCGTGTTCAAGCGGCTCTCCAAGTGCAGTCCAAGCTGCGGTGCCACCCTCAAGCACCTTGACCTTCAGGCCACTTTCGGTGGCGTCTTCAAAAGCAAGTTCAGCAAGCTGGCCATCCGGGGATGTCAGAACGATGAGTTCGCCATCGTTTGCAAAACCAAGATTGTCGGGCATGTGCGAACGCACAGTGAACCAAGCACCGGAAATATGCCCTTGGTCACGATATTGCAAGCTGGTTGCTAGATCAGCGACATGGATTTTTTGTGTGCTTGCGAGTGCGTCTCTGAGTTCTTTGGCACTGATATATTCAATCGGTTGCGGATTTAGGTTCTTGATTTGTTGTTGCTGAGTGCCAGACTCGGTGAACATTTCTGGAACACCATAAAGCACATGAACATCGTGCCAACCCATTTGAATTAACCATGAAGCGCTCATGCTGGCCCTAACGCCGGTATCATCGATTAACACCAGCCTTGCTCGCCGAACGCCGACGTAGAGATCGGTTGCCTGGACCAGCTGTCCCCCGGGCGCGGATTTTGAACCGGGCAGGTGAGCCTGTTGGAACTCCGCAGGATCGCGTACATCGAGAAGATAGGTCGTTCTTGTTTCGTCCTTCTGCCACTCACGGACCTGATTAAAGGCTGTGACAGAGACTTGAAATCGGTCTCGAACCATTGCTGCGCGGGTTTCTGCTATTGCGAGGGCATCTGGTGTTACCTCATCGAAGTTTCTGCTCTGACCTCTTTCCAGCTCGTAACCGGCTAAATGCCAACCCATCGTGCCATTTTCAAGTGCTACAACTTGATTGGGAATACCGGCATTGATCAATGACTGGGCACCGATAATGCTGCGGGTTCGGCCCGCACAATTAACGACGACGGTCGTTTCCGGGTTCGGTGCGAGATCGTGTATTCTGTATGCCAGCTCAGCGCCAGGCACATCGATACCGTTGGGTATGTTCATATTGTGATATTCATTGAAGGGTCGGCTATCAAGTACAACAATGTCCTCCCCATTTTTTGTTCTTGTTTCGAGGTCAACCGCGGAGATGTGGGGAGTACCGTCATTCGCCTCGACAAATTCTCCAAATGCTTTGCTTGGCACATGCACGCCAGAGAATAGCTCGTAGCCGGCGCTCTGCCAGGCCTCAATTCCACCTTCCAGCTGTCCAAGGTTCGTATATCCAAGGGCAGCGAGTCTCGCTAAGCCTTTTTCAGTGCGTCTGGTGTCGAAATAATTAGCGCAAATAACAAGCAGCACCGATTTCCTAGGCACAATCTTTTCAATTAACATTTCTAGTCGGCTGAGAGGGCAATTTGCAGCAAATAGCAGGTGGCTTTGTGAGAAAACCCCACCTTCTCGCACATCGATCAGTGCTAGCTCATCTGGTCCGGTAATCAGATCCCTTAGCTGCCCTGCGGTGAAAAAATTTGCCGTGACATTTTTCAAAATACTTTCCTCTTAAACCGTTGTTTGTTTGATGGGTTTGCAAACGTCCAAGTTAGCATGTCGCCGAGTTGAGCTGAAGTCAGAACCGGATTGCGCCTCCCCGTCGCTCTGCACTGACGTCGCAAGACGCAGGCGGTCGAGCTCGGGCACGCGATGTCCAAAAAACCTGATTAAGCAGGTCTCGACTTCGACCGGTTAGTGGTACCATACGCGTTTTTCGACATGGAGCCCTCCGATGGCTGAGATTAACAAGATTGTTTTGTCCTACTCTGGCGGACTTGATACCACGGCAATACTCAAATGGCTGCAACAGAAGTTCGATTGTGAAGTCGTGACATTCACAGCGGACCTAGGCGACGGTGATGATTACTCTCCCGTGCGTGAGAAGGCGTTGAAATCTGGTGCTACCGAGGCTTTTGTTGACGATGTTCGGGAAGAGTTTGTCAGGGACTATGTGTTCCCTATGTTCCGGTGCAACACAATTTACGAGGGCGAATATCTACTTGGTACGTCCATTGCGCGCCCCCTGATTGCCAAGCGGCTAGTAGAAATCGCAGCTGAAACGGGCGCTGATGCCATTTCTCACGGGGCAACGGGGAAGGGCAATGACCAGGTTCGGTTTGAGCTCGGAGCCTATGCATTGAAACCCGATATCAAAGTTATCGCACCCTGGCGAGAGTGGGATTTGACGTCGAGAGAATCGCTGATGCAGTTTTGCGAACAGCACCAAATCGAAGTTGATAGGAAGCATGAAGGTGAGCGTTCGCCATATTCTATGGATGCCAACTTGCTCCATATTTCTTATGAAGGCGGCATTCTCGAAGATCCAAATGCAGAACCAGAGGAAGCCATGTGGTTGTGGTCTGTTTCCCCTGAAGCTGCGCCAGACCAAGCGACTTACATTGACCTGACCTATAAGGGCGGTGATGTGGTTGCGATTGATGGCGAGGCAATGACGCCAGCTGAGGTGCTGACTTATTTGAACAAGGTGGGTGGTGCGAACGGTATTGGACGAACAGATATTGTTGAAAATCGCTATGTTGGCATGAAAGCGCGAGGCTGTTACGAAACGCCGGGCGGCACAATTTTGCTCAAAGGGCACCGGGCGATGGAGTCAATCACCATGGATCGCGAGTTGGGACACCTGAAAGATGAATTGATGCCGCGGTATGCGCAGCTGATCTATAACGGCTACTGGTGGTCGCCGGAACGTCAGGCTTTGCAAGCGCTGATCGATCAGTCTCAACAGTATGTTAATGGCGTCGTTCGGTTGAAACTTTATAAAGGCAATGTGGTTGTCGTGGGTCGAGAATCTGCCCATGATTCTTTGTACGACGGACGCATCGTTACCTTCGAGGATGATGCTGGTGCCTATGATCAGCAGGATGCCGCGGGATTTATCCGCTTGAATGCGTTACGGCTCAAGGTCGCAAGCACGAAAGGACGAAAGCTGGTATAGCACAAGCTAGGGCCTGCAGCTGACGGTTGATCTTGCCGGAATTATGCCTCGTCGAGATCAGCCTTTTTCTTTTTATATTCGCACAGCTCATAAATCACGCAGGCGCCGCACTTAGGGCTCCGCGCCGTGCAAATGTAGCGGCCATGTAAGATTAGCCAGTGATGAGCATCAAGAATGAACTCATCTGGGATCACTTTTAGCAATTTTCGCTCAACATCAACCACGTTTTTGCCTGGCGCAAAGTTGATCCTATTGGATAATCTGAATATGTGCGTATCCACCGCCATTGTGGGTTGACCAAAAGCCGTGTTCAAAATGACATTGGCCGTCTTTCTGCCAACACCCGGCAGGGCTTCGAGGTCTTTGCGGTTATCTGGTACAACAGAATCATGCTTTTCAACGAGTATCCGACAGGTTTTGATGACATTCGCTGCCTTGGTATTAAACAGGCCGATTGTTTTGATGTGGGATTTTACGCCAGATTCTCCGAGGGCTAACATGTCAGCGGGCGTGTTTGCCGCTGCATACAACCCAAGCGTTGCTTTGTTAACGCTGACGTCGGTTGCTTGTGCTGACAGCAAAACCGAAATTAATAATTCAAAGGTTGATGAATACGCGAGTTCTGTTGTGGGTGTTGGGTTTTCATCTCTTAACTTCGCCAGGATTTGATAACGCTTATCTTTATTCATTTTGCATTAACCAGTTTTTTGCCGCTAAAAGACACCCAAAGGTGAGAAAAGCACCGGGAGGCAGCATCACCAGCAATAATCCATCGAAATTAAATCGTATCACCAGGTCTGCATCGGCGAAACCAAATATCTGCGGATCAAAGACAAGAGCAAGGCCTTGAAACAAAGTGCCTTGTCCTAATATTTCCCTTATGCCGCTCAACACCATAATAACCAAGAGAAAACCCATGCCCATCATAAAGCCATCAACGAGACTTGCCCTGACTGGATTGCGACTAGCGAAGCTTTCGGCTCGGGCAAGTACCGTGCAATTGGTGACAATCAACGCGACGAACAATCCAATCCGTTGATGAATCTCAAACAACCAGTGCTGCAGTGCGAGGTCAGCACAGGTGACGAAAGTAGCGATAACCATGATCTGTAATGGCAATCTAATGCGTTCGTCTAACAACCCTTTGACGAGGCTGATCAGCAGGTTAGACGCTGTCAGCACAAATAAAGTGACGACGCCTAAGATCGTGCCATTGACGAGTGTTGTCGATACAGCCAGAAGCGGACAGAGGCCTAACAGCTGTACTAGGGCAGGGTTTTGCAGCCAAAGTCCGTCGACGGCAAGCGCGCGGTAGTCAGTACTCATCATCTTCACCTCTTCTGAAGCTTTCCTCGGTTCGGTAAACCGGCTTATCTTTTGCTTCAGACCAGCTGGAAGCGTGGTTTTCAAAATGGACTAATCCTGTTTTGACACCATCAATGACAGCAGCTGGCGTAATTGTCGCTCCGCTGAATTGGTCAAATGTGCCGCCCTGTTTTTTTACGGCCCAATCGCTCGCTTGCCGATTCTCAAGGCTCGCGCCTGCAAAGGCATGTATCCAGTCTGAAACGTTTGTCTCGATTTTGTCGCCTAGGCCCGGTGTTTCCTTGTGCGAGATGATACGCACGCCCAGTATTTCGCCCTCGGTGTCAACGCCAAGCCAGAATGTGATGTTACCGTTGTAACCTTTTTCCGTTGATTGTTTGAAGACAAAGCCAGTTGTCTTCCCCTGAGATTCGAGTCGATAGACGTCTGGTTGGATTGCATGCAATTCAACCTCCGGGTCGTTTGCAATTTCAATCAGTTTTTTTTGTGCAAAACGGGTTTGGTTTTCTAAAATTTTCTCGCGAGATAAGAGATTGCTCATGGAAACCAGTGACCCACAGAAAGCGGCAAGGGCTAAGAGGGTGATGATGGGTTTGCTACGATTGCTCACGTCGATCCCCTCCAGACAAAGTATCCAGTTTTGGCGGCGCTAGTCGAAGTCGGTCGATCAGTGGTGCTGCGGCGTTCATGAGTAAAATGCCAAAGGCGATACCCTCAGGGTAGGCACCAGTGGTTCTTATGATAAAGGTGATGATGCCAACGCCGACGCCGAACACGATTTGTCCACCTTTTCCACTTGGTGATGAAACCGGATCGGTCACAATAAAGAATGCGGCGAACATTGTGCTGCTCGAGAATAAATGCAATAAAGGTGACCCATAGCTTTCTGAGCTTCCGCTATCGTAAAAAAATATGGACAGCACGGTGAGTGTCAGCAGTAGTGAAGCCGGCGCGTGATATTGAATGATTCTGTTTTTCAAAAGATATAAACCGCCCAACAGAAACCCAGCGTTAATCCATCCCCACCCAATCCCGCTGAAGCTGTTAAAACCATTCTTTGCTAGCCACACTTCGTCGATGGTTTGGCTGCCCCTAAATTTGATAATGTCCAGCGGTGTTGCGGCGGTGATACCGTCGGGTACTGACATCAATCCAAGTTTGACTTGTAACAGGTCCGCAGTGCTCGGGCCAGGGCCACCCAGCACCGGCCACTGTGACATGGCGAGGGGAAAAGACACGATTAAAATAGCAAAACCTACCATCGCGGGGTTAAAAATATTATGACCAAGCCCACCATAAATATGTTTGCCAAAAATGATCGCGAATAGTATGCCGGTCGCAACTAACCAGATTGAGAGGTAGGGCGGTAAACAAATGGCAACAAGTGCTGCGGTTACTATTGCGCTACAGTCTGATAGCTGTGATTTAATTGCCGCCCCTTTGTCCATGTTTGCAGTAGAACGAAGACGCAGCGATAGCATCATATATTCAGCGATCAGTGCGACCATAACGGCGACAAAAAGGTTGATGAGTATCCCAAGGCCTAGGAACCAGGTCATCGCGATAATGCCAGGCACCAGTGCAAGCAGTAATTGAATCATCAAATTTTGAGTCGTCATTTTCATATGTCTGATCTCGTTGCTGCTTCTTCTTTGCGCTGTGTTGTGAGGGACTGAAGAATTGCGCTACGGTCTGTTTTACTTGGGCGTGATCTCAGTTTTTTAGTTTGAATTGATTCCCTCGCTTGGTGTTTTTGATAGCGCTTTTGTAGACGTTCTGCTTCAGCTTGTTCGTATTTTCTTTGCTTGCTCAACGTCTTTGCATCGGCAAATATTTGGGTTAAAGGTAATTGGCTCGGGCAAACCTTGTCGCAAAGTTGGCATTCGATACAGTCATCTAAACCCAGTGCTTCTAAACGATCGATCGACCTTCTTTCCCAATACAGCGCTTGTGGGGCAAGGTCACGTGGGCACCTATACTCACACAGATCACAGCCAATACATTCTGTTTTTTGCGCTGCGTTTATCGCCGGCTTGTTCGTCTTTACTGCAGGGTTTGTGTTGACCTGAGCGGGTGCTTCCACCACCTCGATCATATCGATGCAATCTACCGGACAGGGTTCAAGACACAGGTCGCAACCCGTGCAGTTTTTCTCTATGACGGAATGTATGCGTTGAGGCGCTCCAATGATTGCATCAACGGGACACGCCGGTAAACACAGGGTGCAACCTATGCATTCCGCTTCGCGAATTCGTGCAATTGTAGCGGCCTCGTGCCGGGTGTCGTGCTCTAATGATGTTTGTTCTCGGCCCAGCAAGCTAGCGAGTGTCTCGACGGTTTCCTGTCCGCCGGGAGGACAAAGATTAATCGCCTCGCCACTAACGATTGCTTCGGCGTAAGGACGACACCCGGGGAAGCCACACTGCGCGCATTGGGTTTGCGGCAATAAGCGGTTTACATCGTCAACGATAGAGGAAGTATCGGTTTTAAAGTGTTTAGCGGAAAAACTCAGCAGGTATGCTGAGGCGCCGCCAAGTAGCGTAATTGTTAGCACGCCTGAAATGACCTCGACAAACTCGCTCAATACAGGGTCCATTAGTCCATTCCCGTGAAACCCATAAAACCCAGTGATATAAGGCCTGCGGTTATCATGTGTATGGCCGCACCTTGGAAAGGCAGAGGAATGTTGGCTGACTCAAGGCGCTCTCGAATGCTTGCAAACATCACAAGCATGATAGAGAAGCCGATTGCTGCACCAAAACCGAAAATAACCGACTCATAAAAGTTGTGTGCCTGCCTGACGTTTAGCAGGGCAACGCCGAGTACCGCACAGTTGGTTGTAATAAGGGGAATAAAAATACCAAGCACTTGGTGTAGCATCGGTTGGGTCGATCGGATCACCATTTCGGCGAATTGAACCAATGATGCGATGATCACAATAAATGTGATGATCCTAAGATATTCCAGGTTCAGCGGAACGAGCAGGTATGTCTCAACAAGATAGCTAGCCGCTGATGCGATGGTTAACACGAAGGTGGTTGCGGCAGCCATGCCTATGGCACTCTCGAACTTTTGAGATGCACCCATGAAAGGGCACAGACCAAGAAACTGCACCATGACAAAATTGTTGATAAAAATGGTGCTAAAAAGAATGATCAGAGGCGCTTGTATGATTTCAGGCATAGCGTATTTTGCGGCTTAGGTTACAGCCATTCCAGGCTGCGCGCCGTTGCCGGCTTCTACGAGGAAAATGTCGCTGCCGCCGGGGCCTGCCGCCAGTACCATACCTTCAGACACGCCAAATTTCATTTTGCGTGGGGCGAGGTTAGCGACCAGAACAACGTGTTTACCAACGAGCGATTCTGGCTGATATGCGCTTTTAATGCCGGAAAAAACGTTTCTTTTTTCTTCGCCTAAATCAAGCGTGAGCCGCAGTAGTTTATCCGCACCTTCAACATGTTCCGCATTGAGGACCTTTGCGACTCGCAAATCAATTTTGTTGAAATCGTCGATCGAAATGTACTGATCTGATGCTTCGTTCTTAGACTCGGCTGGTTCTGGAGTTTGTACCGGCGTAGATTCCATTGAGGCTTCTACCAGCTTGGCCACATCTTTTGATTCCAGCCTTGCAAGAATCGGTTTGAACTTGTTCAGTTTGTGTTGTCCAAGTGGTGCTGATAGGTCTTCCCAGGTCAGCGGTGAAACATTAAGAAAATCCTCTGCGCGTGCCGCAAGTGCCGGTAACACCGGCTTGAGATAGATCATCAATGCTCGGAACATGTTAATGCCGTCGGAGCAGACTTGTTGCACTTCGGTTCGTTTCTCCGGATCTTTGATCATGGCCCAGGGCTGGTGTTCTGCGATGTACTGATTGGCTTTATCCGCCATGGCCATAATCTGCCGCATGGCTTTACTGAATTCGTCCTGCTCGTAAAGCTGCGCGATATTATCCCGTTCGTTAAGCATCTCTGCGACCAAGGCTGTTGTTGGTTCGCTAGCTAACTCGCCCTCGAATTGTTTGTTGATAAATCCGGCGCAGCGACTCGCAATATTCACGACTTTCCCAACGAGATCTGAGTTTACCTTGGTGACAAAGTCTTCAAGGTTGATGTCCAAGTCATCAATACCATTACCCAGTTTTGTTGCGAAGTAGTACCTTAAATACTCGGGATCGAGGAATTCAAGATAAGTTTTTGCGTTAATAAATGTGCCCCGAGACTTGGACATTTTCTGCCCATCAACGGTAATAAAGCCATGTGCATGTACCCGTGTTGGCGTCCGAAAATCTGCCTTGCTTAACATGGCTGGCCAAAACAGAGCATGGAAATTGATGATGTCTTTGCCGATAAAATGGTGCACTTCGTATTCTGAGTCAGTCTTCCAATAGTCGTCAAATACCGGTGCTTGCTCTCCCGCGGCCTGGTCGCAGTAATGCTGAAAAGAGGCCATATATCCGATAGGCGCATCCAGCCATACATAAAAATATTTGCCCGTTTCTCCCGGAATTTCGAAACCAAAATAAGGCGCGTCGCGACTGATGTCCCAATCTTGCAGCCCAGCGTCCAGCCATTCCGCGAGTTTATTCGCGACTTGTGGATGCAGCGTGCCGCTGCGCGTCCATTCACTCAAAAAGTCAGTAAAATTAGAAAGTGCGAAGAAGAAATGGGTAGATTCTTTAAGCACAGGTGTGGCACCTGAAATTTTCGATGCTGGGTCTATCAGATCGGTTGCGTCGTAGGTTGCACCACAGGCCTCACAATTATCCCCATATTGATCAGCAGTCCCGCATTTAGGACAGGTGCCGACAATAAATCGATCTGCCAAGAACATGTTTTTCTCGGGGTCAAATAATTGGTTAACTGACCGCGTTTTAATTTGTCCCGCTTCTTTCAATCGATTGTAGATCAATGATGAAAAGTGCTGGTTCTCTTCGGAATGGGTTGAATGGTAGTTGTCATGACTGACTAGAAAACCCTTAAAATCCTGTTCGTGTTCGCGTTTGATATCAGCGATCAGCGCTTCCGGCGAGACACCCAGTTCCTCGGCTTTCAGCATGATCGCTGTACCATGGGTGTCATCTGCACACACGTAAATGCACTGGTTGCCCCGAATACGTTGAAATCTGACCCAGATGTCCGTCTGAACATGTTCCAGCATGTGCCCGAGGTGTATTGAGCCGTTAGCATTTGGCAGCGCGCTGGTCACAAGTATGTTACGTTTTTCCATTGGAACGGGTCTGTGTCTTTTAAAGGGTGCTAAATATACTGATGCAGCGGGCTAATTTCATCTTAAATAAGGTTTTTCTCCCCTAAATCGCTCGCCTGCCTTCTAATCTCGTTATAATGCCGATCCGATTAGACCCCCGTGTTTTTGTTAAGGAAAGAAAAAATGTCGCAGGAAACTTCATTGAGATTTATCTTTGAAGATACCGATATCCGTGGCGATTTTGTCCGGCTGGATAAAAGCTATCGCGAGATTATTAGGGTTCACGATTATCCAGAACCAGTGGCGAACTTACTCGGTGAGTTCCTCATTGCCAGTGTGCTGCTAAGTGGCACCATAAAGTACAAGGGACGTTTTGTGCTGCAAATCAGGAGTCAGGGAAAGATTCCGTTGCTCATGGTCGAAGCAACCCATGATAAGAAAATTCGAGGCATCGCCCGGCTCGCCGAGGAAGGCGCTGCTGGAGATGATATTACGGCAGACGATGATTTCTCTGTGCTTTTTGCTAAAGGCACGCTGGTCGTCACTGTTGACCCCACAGAGGGAGAACAGTACCAGAGCGTTGTGCCACTCATTGGCAACTCCTTGGAAACCTGTCTGGCGCATTATTTTGCGCAGTCGGAGCAGTTGGAGACCTCTCTGAAGCTTGCTGCCAATGGTGACAACGCCGCGGGTTTTTTGTTGCAACAACTGCCCGTTCAACAGGTGCCTGATGAGAAGTCGAGGACTGCGCAGTGGGATCATCACCTCGTTCTCGGACAAACCGTAAAACAAGACGAGCTGCTCTCGCTAGAGGGGCAATTGTTACTGCAGAGGTTGTACGGTGAGGAAACCATTCGGCTCATGAAGACAGAGGATGTGATCTTCCAATGTAGTTGTAGCGCGCAGCGAACCGCTGGTGCGCTTGTTGTGCTTGATGCGGCTGAGCTGGAAAGCTTGTTTGATGATCTTGGTACGATTTCGATGAACTGCGAGTTTTGTCGCACTGAGTATGAATTTTCGCGGGAAACGCTTGCGGACATGGTAAGAGACGGTGGGACAACCCACTAACAAATCGTTTAGGACAACAGGAGTGAAGCTATCAGTAGCGAGACTGTAAACAAATTCAAGTTACCCGGTGTGCGACACATTATCGCAGTGGGCTCCGGAAAGGGTGGTGTGGGTAAGTCGACGGTATCGTCAAACCTCGCGCTGGCTTTGCAGGCGGCAGGACATACCGTCGGGTTGCTGGACGCTGATATTTATGGCCCTAGTCAGGGGCTGATGATGGGGGTTGCATCCGGTACTAAGCCAGAAGTTACTGAAAATGCACTAATGCCCATCATTGCCAACGGTGTTCAATGTATGTCAATGAGTTTTGTCGCTTCTGACCGTACACCCGCTGTTTGGCGAGGACCAATGGCGAGCGGTGCGTTGCAGCAGTTGATCACACAAACCTATTGGCAAAATGTCGATTACCTCATTGTGGATATGCCACCGGGGACCGGTGACATTCAATTAACACTGTCTCAAAATACCGCGCTTGCCGGTGCTGTTATTGTGACAACACCGCAAGATATCGCTCTGCTGGATGCCAGAAAAGCCATTGAAATGTTTCGTAAAGTGCAAGTGCCTATCTTGGGTGTTGTTGAAAACATGAGCACCCATACGTGCAGTCAATGCGGGCATGAGGAGGCTATTTTTGGTGAAGGTGGTGGTCTGTCCATCGCGGAAGAATATCAAGTCGATCTTTTGGGTAAATTGCCATTGTCCTTGGCCGTGCGACAGCAATCCGACGGGGGTAAGCCGACGGTGATGAGCGAGCCTGATGGTCCAGCGGCGAAATCATTCAAAGAGATAGCAGCTAAGGTCGATGAAAAAATGATGGAGCTGACCAACAGTGCAGCGAATAAGGGGCCAACGATACAGATTCTGGACGACTAACCGCTGCATCAGTATGATGCGTTCACTTTTGTTTTACGGGAATACGAATGTCAATTAAGTCTGATTTGTGGATACGCCGAATGTCTGAGCGCAATGGCATGATCTCGCCTTTTGAAGCGGGGCAGGTGAGGGAGTCTGGCGGTGACAGGATTATTTCTTACGGTACCTCGAGCTACGGCTACGATGTGCGTTGCAGCGACGAGTTTAAGGTTTTTACCAACATTCATTCCGCGACAGTAGACCCAAAAGCATTTGATGAAAAAAGCTTTGTCGACGTAAAAAGCGATGTTTGTGTCATCCCGCCCAATTCTTTTGCGCTCGCGAGAACCGTTGAGTTTTTTAAGATTCCCAGAAGCGTGCTGACTATTTGTCTGGGCAAATCAACTTATGCTAGGTGCGGTATTATTGTGAATGTCACGCCGCTGGAGCCTGAGTGGGAAGGGCACGTGACACTTGAATTTTCGAACACAACCACATTACCTGCAAAAATTTATGCAAACGAAGGTGTGGCTCAAATGCTATTTTTTGAGTCTGATGAAGTGTGTGAGACCTCTTACAAGGACCGGGGTGGTAAATATCAGGGGCAAACCGGTGTGACGCTGCCGAAAACCTAATCAGCTTCGATTTGCTGGCCGTCAAACTCAACGTCTGCCAACAGCAATTCGAAACCACTGCCATCATCTTTGAGCTGTTGAAAACGAATAAGCAGAAAATCGTAATCAAGGGCTAGCCAGAAAGTCGTGCTCCGGCCGTCGCCTTCGCCCCTTTTACGGGCGATTTTGAGTGTTTCGATATCACCGATTCCTGTCTCAATGGTCTCTTCCTGAAGGACTTCAAAATCATATCGCTTGAGCTTACGTTTATCTGCGACGTGATAGACAAGTGTGGGCCAGGGTTGGCCGTTGTTACGCGCTTGTTTGAGATCTGCGCGCATTTGATACTGATACAAAAGCTTGTCGAATACGCCCAGATCAATCTTCATTTGCCAGTTTTTCTCGGGCACATTGTTTAAGACACTCATGTTTTCCCAGTCGAACCCGAGCATGACCTCCCGGTTCTTACCGATACCTTTGCGTTGGTATTGATACTCTAGCGGCATTGCCACGTCGTTCTCGTCAAGCTGAAACACGGATTGTTCGACGATAGATGCGAAGAACGATTTAGCCGTGGATGACAGCAAGAAGCGATTGTCGCCAAGTTTGGTGAGCTCTCTGATGCCAGTTGCACTAACCGGGAGGCCTTTGTAATCAGCTTTGTAGGTGGCGCGAAAAGGCACAGGTTCCGCAACGGCCTGATCTATTGTGGAAATGAGGAAAAATAGCAGGCAAACCGCTCCCGCAACTCGGTGATTAAACGCCAGCGTCTGCATACTTATCTTGTAAATCCCCCGCGAGTCTATGACAATTCCGCATTCTAAGCGTATTCGAGGCGCAGATGCCAAGAATTCGAAACCATTCGGATATTATTAATAGTGATCCTCAAATTTAGTAAAAGTTCCACGTTAAGCATTCGATTTGGGTCGAACGTGCGTCATGCGGCGCTAAAATACTTGCTCGGCTGCATCACACTCTTGATGGTAAACCTACCACTACAGGCAGTGCCTGTTGATGACCTCTATACAGCTGAGGTGCTGGTTTCCTCTCAAGATGCAATTCAGCTTAAAAGGGGCGCGCAGGCTGGATTGCTTCAGGTGCTGATTAGGGTATCGGGTAATCAACAAATAGAAACGAGTCCTATGGTCGTGAGCTCCCTGAAACGTCCAGAAGCCTACTATTACCAATACAGCTACGAGACCACCGATCGTAATTTTCAGATTGGCGGCGAGCTTGTCCCTGCGCACAATCTGCGCATCGAATTTGAGCCTTCCAGTATCGCCCAGTTGGTGCGACAAGCGGGTTATCCAGTTTGGGGCAGCAATAGGCCAAGCGTGTTGCTTTGGGTGGCCGAGAGCGACGGTGCTGAACGTCGAGTGCTAGCGGAACAGGAACAAAGCGATGTTGCTGTTGCCTTAAACACGCAGGCTCGCCAGAGAGGCCTGCCACTGCTTTACCCGATACTCGATCTTGAAGATACGAGTAAGCTGTCTACAGCGGAAGTATGGGGAGCATTTATGGGGCGGATTGAAAACGCATCGCGACGTTACAGTCCGGATGCTGTGATGACGGGCAGAATTCAGAAAGACCAAGAACAATGGACCGGTACTTGGGCATGGAGTATTGAGGGCAAGTGGGTAAGCTATAGTAATGTGGCTTTTAACGCGAATGACCTTGTGGCCGAGGTGATAGATAAGCTCGCTGATGCACTCGCTGCGCGTTACGCGATTGATTCTTCAAGGGGCAGTCTGATGGTCAGGGTTGAAGCTGTGGATTCGCTAAATAGCTATGCATCGGTCACTCGGTATCTCGAATCCCTTGCGCCTGTGCTTGACTCTGCTGTGCTGGAGGTAATCGGTTCTGAAATTTTATTCCGACTGAGCACAGAGGGCCAAAGCCGGCAGTTGATGGAAATTATTCGGCTTGACGAGAAGATGGTGCTGATTAATCAGGGTCAGGATGTCAGTGGTAAGGAACTTTTGCATTATCAGTGGCTTCCGGGTAACCAGTAGCAACTTGCTTAATTCAACTTTAGCAGAGGACACGGCACGCGTATGACAACGCTGGGAAAAACCTTTTTACTGCTGATTGTTTTCAGTCTTTTGGTCTCAATCTACTTTCTGCAACCAATACTCATGCCGTTTCTTGTCGGTATGGGGCTCGCTTATCTGGGCGATCCGTTAGTGGATCGATTAGAAACCCTTGGCGTTGGGCGAACTTCAGGTGTGTTTATTGTTTTTGTTGTTTTTCTGCTGCTGATTATCGGAGTGTTGCTTATTCTGATGCCGATACTCGCCAAGGAGATAAGCGCTTTGGTGAGTAATATTCCGCAAGCGATTGTGTTGCTGCAGGAGACGACAGGCCCTTTTTTAATGTCTAATTTCGGTATCGACCCATTTGATCTGAATTTGGACGAACTGAAAGCCAAACTTGCTGGTAACTGGCAGCAAGCCGGTGGTGTTGCAGGGCAGTTGCTAACTCGGGTAACAGCATCGAGTTTTGTATTGCTGACCACAATCGCGAATCTAGCGCTAATTCCGGTCGTCGCCTTCTATTTGCTGCGTGATTGGGACATTTTGATGGGTAAAGTTCGGGAGATGATTCCCCGTGATATGGAAAATACGACGGTTGGACTGGTCAGTGAATGCGATGAGGTCTTAAGCGCTTTTCTTCGCGGACAGTTGCTCATCATGTTTATTCTAGGATGTATTTATGCTGTTGGATTGTATTTTGTCGGCCTCGACCTCGCGTTTTTGATTGGTATGTTAGCGGGACTTGCCAGCATTGTTCCTTATCTTGGTTTTATTGTCGGGATTATTGCCGCTGCAATGGCTGCCATGTTCCAGTATCACGACCTGATTTATCTTCTGTATGTGGCGATTGTTTTTGGATTTGGCCAGTTACTTGAAGGCACGGTGTTGACTCCGCTGCTGGTAGGAGATCGTATTGGCTTGCACCCCGTTGCAGTCATTTTTGCTGTGCTGGCGGGTGGTCAGTTGTTTGGGTTTGTTGGTGTGTTGCTGGCGCTTCCGGTTGCGGCAGTCGTCATGGTGTTTATCAGACACCTTCACGACCAGTACAAAGAAAGCGAGTACTATGCGCTGCAATCCGCCGATGCTTCAATGACAGAGCTAACAGTTTCCGAGATCACTGGTGCTGAACAGGCTGCGGTAGATTCGAGTGATCCGAAGCAGTCCAAGGAATGAGTGACATCGGTCGGCAAGCGATTCTTGATTTCAGGTTGCGCGATGACGCAACTTTTTCAAACTATGTGGGTGACGCTGGTAAAAATTTGCAGCTCACTGCAGGAATGGCTTTTATCTGGGGTGACGCAGGTTCTGGTAAGTCGCATTTACTACAGGCTTTCTGCCATGCCGAGCCGTCGTCTATCTTTCTATCCGATCTTCCAACATTAGATGCTTCGATCCTTCGCGGTCTGGAATCTTTCAAGCTTATTTGCATTGATGACGTAGACCAGGTGATTGCAAATAACATCTGGCAGGAAGCATTGTTCCATCTGATCAATGATTGTCTGAGTTCAAAAAGTCATCTCGTGTTATCTGCCGCCAGTCCCGCAGCTAAGCTCGATTGTCAGCTTCTTGATCTGCAGACCAGATTAAATGGCATTGTGGGCATTGAAACTGATAGGTTATCCGATAGACAGCGGTTGGAGGCGCTCAAGCTGAAAGCGAGTAGTCACGGGTTTGATTTTTCTGATGAGGTTGGACACTTTATTCTCGCCAGAGCGGGGCGAGATATGCATTCGCTTATTGCCATATTTGAAAAACTCAATCATGAAACGTTGAGAGCGCAGCGAAAAGTGACGATACCATTCGTAAAACAGGTATTGGACTTGTAATGAACACAATACTTTTTACCGGGGGTGGTACTGCCGGGCATGTGACGCCCAACATCGCGCTGATGGAGCGGTTTCGTGAGAATGGATGGAAGATCCACTACGTTGGCAGCCAAGCCGGTATCGAGCACACATTAGTGGGCAACCTCGACGTGCCGTATCATGCTATTGCGACTGGAAAGTTGAGAAGATACTTTTCGTGGCAAAATTTTATTGACCCGCTGTTCATTCTTTTGGGTTTTTTTCAAAGTTTATTTGTTTGTTTACGTATAAGGCCGGATGTGGTTTTTTCAAAGGGCGGGTTCGTGACAGTGCCTTTTGTTGTCGCCGCCTGGGTCTGTCGTATCCCCGTGATCTGTCATGAGTCAGACACAACTCCGGGTCTTGCCAACAAGCTTAGTACACCTTTCTGTCGACATGTGTGTGTAACTTTTCCACAAACGGCGAAATTTTTACCTTCAGACAAAGTCGTTGTCACGGGCTCTCCAGTAAGAGATTCGCTCATTCATGGAAGTCCTGAACGGGGGGCTGATTTCTACCCGTCGATTTCAGGAAAACCTCGTCTGCTCATATTTGGCGGAAGCCTAGGTGCCGGACCAATTAATCAGCAGGTTGAGATAGCGGTGCCGGAACTCGTTAAGAAATTTGATGTGTTACACGTGGTTGGCGCCGGCAATATGAGTGCTGCACTAGGTTCGGTTCGTGACACAGGCTACGGATATCGTCAGGTAGAGTTTATTCAAGATGAGTTTGGTGATGTGCTATCAGCTGCAGATGTGGTTGTTTCTCGTGCCGGGGCGAATGCGATTTATGAGCTCATTCTGCTGCGCAAACCGCACATACTGATACCTTTGTCGGCAGCTGTTAGCCGGGGTGACCAGATTGAAAATGCAAAAGTCTTTTCAGCAGAGGGTTTCAGTCGAGTTATTGATGAGTCTGAACTTAATCCGGAAAGTTTGTTGAAGGGGCTTGATGACCTGATGGCTGAAATTGATAAAGTGAAAATTAAGCTGGCGGCGTTTGAGCGCATTGACTCGGTTGGCCGCATCACGAAATTGCTTGAGAAGCAGGTCTTATAGTTTGTCATTTTAGCCAACCACACGGGGCGCTCTCCCAGCATTTAAACCGTTCTTGTTTTTAGGCTTGTCCGGCCTAGTTGTCGGCTATTGCGCGCATTCTTCGCTGTATCATCTTACAGTCGAATAGCATCAAAACTTAACCCGATTGAACCGAGTGCTGCTGGATCTCAAGCAAGGGGTTGAATCTTGCTTGATTGGTGTTATAGTATACTACATCACCGAATAACTAGATGGCCAAAACGGTTATGCAGATTAGTTGGAACGAAAAGGACCCAATCTACCGGCAACTTCATGATCGCATTGTCGAGCTCATTCTCGAGGGTGTGTTCAGTGATGGGGAGGCGCTTCCGTCGGTGCGTCAAATATCAAGTGACCATCGGATTAATCCGATTACCGTGTCAAAAGCACTTCAGATTCTTGTCGATGATGAGCTTGTCGAAAAGAAAAGGGGGCTAGGCATGTTTGTTGTTGAGGGCGCAAGAGAAAAGCTCTCACAGATTGAGAAAGATCGGTTTATAAACGTTGAGTGGCCGCTAATTTGTGAACAGATTGAAAGACTAGGTCTGTCGATTGAGGAATTGTTAAGCAACCTGGAGACTAAATCCAGCCAAGGGGATCAGGTATGAGTGAAGTAGTTGTAGCCAACGGGCTGACAAAGTCCTACGGTGATTTTAGAGCGCTGGACGATGTTAACTTTACGATAGAAAAGGGCTCAATAGTTGGATTGATTGGGCCCAACGGTGCGGGAAAAACCTCTACGCTAAAGTCCATTCTGGGTTTGACAGAATTTGAAGGTGAGCTTGAAGTGTTGGGCACAGACCCAAGAAAAGGTCGGCATCATGTGATGGAACGTGTTTGTTTTATTGCAGACGTGGGTGTCTTGCCTCGATGGTTAAAAGTATCCGAAGCGCTTGATTATATTGAAGGGGTGCATGCCGGGTTTAGTCGAGAAAAGGCAGAAACCATGCTCGCGGAGACAAATATTTCACCAAAGCAGAGGGTGAAACAATTATCGAAAGGCATGGTTACTCAACTGCACCTAGCGCTTATCTTGTCAATCAGTGTTGATTTACTTGTGCTTGATGAGCCAACACTTGGTCTCGACATTCTCTACAGAAAAGCATTCTACGATCAGTTGCTAAACGATTATTTTGATCATGAAACCAGCATTATTATTAGTACGCATCAAGTCGAAGAAATCGAATCGCTGCTGTCACATCTGTTGTTTATAGATCAGGGAAACATCGTATTGGATAGCCCGATGGAAAGTTTGGCGGATTCATTTTGTGAAGTGATTGTGAAACCGGAACAAACAGACAAAGCCCGAGGATTAAACCCTATTCACATTCGAGAATCTCTCGGTCAAAAAAGCATGATATTTGAGAACGTTGATCGCAGCTATCTGGAACCGTTGGGTGATTTGCACGTGCCGAGTGTCGCAGATTTATTTGTTGCAAAATTACAGAGGGCAGCCCGATGAATAAATTTACGATTCTGCTGCGGCGAGAAATTTGGGAAAACATAAACAGCTTCGTTTATTTGCCCATAGTTGTTGCTTCACTTTGTGCCTTTTTTCTTATTTCAGGTATTGGTGCCCTCCAAATTGGCGGAGGCTCAATCAATATTCACGCAGATATTGACTATAAAAGCGATCAAATGACACAGACCTACGATGTGAATGATACCTTCGACTCGTTAGTTGGGCGTGGGTTGCAGGAGTTTGCCAGTCGACCAGAACCATCGAAGAGAAATGCCCTGAATCGTGTTTACCTAGGAATTTCTGACCCGCTGATGATCACGTTGAGGCTAGTTATCATTTTTTACCTCGTGATGAGTCTGTATCAGGATCGAAAGGACCGAAGCATTCTATTTTGGAAATCCATGCCCGTTTCAGACTTCACGACTGTTTTGTCGAAACTGATCACAGCGCTGGTTGTTGTGCCTGCTATTTACCTTGCATGTTGTATGGCGCTCCACCTTGTGCTCTTGTTGGTAAGTTCGTTAAGTGCGTTGGGGCATGATGTCCCCATTTGGTCGACCCTTTGGGCGCCAGCAGGCATTATCACCCGTTGGCTTGAGATGGCGAGCTATTTACTGATTGTCGGTTTATGGTGCCTACCTTTTTTTGCTTGGCTACTCATCATATCGTCCAGAGCGAAATCCGTACCGCTTGCTTGGATCATTGGTTTGCCATTTGTACTGATCTTATTGGAAACTATTTTCAGCAGCACCGGGTATGTGAAGGATTTCATCAGTGATCATGTTGCGCCGTTAACTATGGCTAAGGATTTAGAGCGAGGCATTGGCCCGATAATCGATCGCGTGATGAATGTTGAACTCTTGATAAGCCTTGTGATTGGTTTGGCCTTTATTGTTGGTGCTGTGTTGTTCAGAGGTAAAGCAGATGAACTTTAAACAGATGATAAGAATCAGGCGTATTAGAGCAGCATCTTTCGGCCAGCTTTTTGGGCTTTTAGTGTTGCTCTCTGGTTTTATCGCCAGTACCGGACTTCGGGTTGAACCCGGTGCTGAGGTTGCTTTGCTGGGAGAACAAATCATTGATTACGTTGAAGTCCAGCAAACGGGGTTTAGGGATCTTGCAGTGGCATCGCCGAGAGAAGACGCTGCCTATAGCTTTCTGAAACGAATGGTCGTGATTTCTTTCAAAGCCGGTGGTGTTTCGATCCAAAATTAACCTGCCGTTTGAGTGTTGTCCGAACACATGTAGTTTTACTAGGTACTTGCTGGTGCACTCGCAGCACCCTGTGGTTTGGCGCTGATGTATATCTTGTTATTCATCGTACTGAGCCATGTCGATAAGGTAGTTAAATTTACTGTCGCGATACCTTTCGCCGCAGGATTCTAGGTTATACTCGCCGGTCCAAATTCCAATAACCTTTATCGGAGAATACCTATGAAAGGTACCGTGCACTATGAAACCCGGGGCGAGATTGCTCTACTGAGTATCGACAATCCGCCCGTTAATCCGTTGTCCTCTGGCGTACGCCAAGGTTTGTTTGACGGTATGACTAAAGCGCTGGCCGATGGTGCAATAAAAGCTGTCGTGATCACCGGCCTCAATCGGGCTTTTATCGCTGGTGCCGACATCAGTGAGTTTGGTGCAGCAGCGAGTGAAGGCGTTGGGCTGAGTGAAGCGCTAGATATTATGGAAAATAGCACGAAGCCTGTGATCGCAGCGATTAATGGCACGGCATTTGGTGGCGGGCTGGAAACTGCCTTGTGCTGTGATTACCGAATTGCGGCACCGACCGCGCCCGTTGGTTTGCCAGAAGTGAAACTGGGCCTATTACCCGGTGCTGGTGGCACCCAGCGATTACCCCGCCTCATTGGTGCTCAGGCGGCAATTAAGGCCATCGTTTCTGGGGACCCCATTATGGCGCCTCAGGCGCAAAAGCTTGGAATTGTCGATCGAATTGCCGATGGCGACATTGTTGAGGAAGGTATCAAGTACGCTGAGGAAATCGTTGCAGCAGGTAGTGCGACGAGAAAAATTCGTGATCTGACTGACAAGATAGCTGGCGACAAGGGCAACACCGCTGTTTTCGAGGAGGCTGCAGCGCAGCTGAACAAAACCAATCGAGGACAATTTGCACCGGCGCAAATTCTTAAGTGTGTTGAAGCGGCGGTTAACGCCGACAGTTTTGATGCTGGTATGGCGGTTGAAAGAACGTGTTTTGCGGCCTGTATGCAAGACCCCCAGCGCGAAGCGCTTATTCATATTTTCTTTGCAGAACGAGCCGCTAACAAGATTCCCGGCTTGTCAAAAGACGATCCATTGATTGATATTAACAAAGGTTCCGTGATCGGCTCTGGCACAATGGGCGGCGGCATCGCCATGTGTTTTGCTAACGCCGGTATTCCTGTTCGTTTGCATGATAATAACGCGGAAAATCTTGCGAAAGGTTTGAAGGTTATTGAAGGAAACTATGCGCGCACCGTGTCAAAAGGTAGATTGACGCAGGAAGCAATGGATAAGCGAATGTCATTGATCATTCCTACGGAGAACTTTGATGATCTGGGTGATGCTGATGTTGTGATCGAAGCGGTCTATGAGAATCTGGATCTCAAGAAAGAGATATTTGCGAAACTCGACAAAGTCATGAAGCCGGGCGCACTGCTTGCTACCAATACTTCAGGTCTCGATGTTGATGCGATAGCCAACATGACTTCACGCCCAGAGTTTGTTTGTGGCATGCATTTCTTTAGTCCAGCTAATGTAATGCGTTTGCTGGAAGTTGTCCGAGGCGACGCTTCATCTCCTGCGACTCTTGGCACAGCGATGGCACTGGGTAAGCGCTTAGGTAAGGTTTCCGTGATGGCGGGTAATTGCCCCGGTTTTATCGGTAACAGAATGATCGGTGGTTACAGCCGCCAAGCGAGCACGATGATTTTGGAAGGTGCAAAACCCGCTGACGTCGATCGGGTGATATACGACTTTGGTCTGGCGATGGGACCTTTCACCATGGCAGATATGGTTGGCTTAGATCTTGGCTGGAGAGCACGCAAGATGGTGGGTGGTTCAAATGAAATTACCGCGCGCATCCCAGATGAGCTCTGTGAACTCGGTCGCTACGGACAGAAAAATGGAAAAGGCTACTATCAATATGCTGAAGGTGATCGAACGCCACGTCCTGACCCCATTGCAGATGAAGTAGTCGCCAAGGTTGCGAAGGACTCAGGTCTGAAGCAAAAAGCGTTCAGCGATGACGAAATTCTCAAGCGGTGCATCTACCCGTTGGTGAATATTGGCGCTAAGTTGCTCGAAGAAGGACATGCCCTGCGTGCCGGCGATATCGATACGGTTTACGTCAACGGTTATGGCTTTCCTACGTATGTGGGCGGGCCTATGTGGTTTGCAGATGCACAAGGTCTCGACACGGTACTAGCGGACATCGAGCGTTTCTACGACGAAACGGGTGACGCTGTTTGGCAACCTTCTGAACTTTTGAAGAAGCTTGTAGCAGAGGGTAAAACTTTCGCTTCACTGGATGCATAAGCTCACTGTAATAGAGCTCGTAGATTAGGTGACCCGCAGCTTTGGCGCTTGCTCAGGATTCAAAATGGGCAAGCGTTTCGAAGCAGCGGGTTTCTTTTATAGTGTATCTACAGGCAATGACTTTGCTTTCCTGAAAGCAGCAAAAGCAAGTACGGCAATAACGTAGAAAGTAATAAACATGCCCAGCCCGCCGCCAAGAAATGCTAAGGCGCCGGGTATGTCACCTGGCCCGAAAGGTGTATCTCCGATAGACAAACCCCGATTGGTTGAAAAGTTTCCACCCCAATAGAACAGTGTGTTACCCCAACCCATGATAATCATTCCCCATCCTGACCACTTGAACTGACGTTCGCTAAGATCAAGCTTTAACATCACGATGGCAATCACCGCCATCATTACACCGTTGGTGATGCCGCCAACATGCGCCGCTTGCCAGCCACGCGTTGTGCCCGGAATTGCGACTTCCCAGACGGGCAACGGCCATAGCGTCACAGCGCCTAGTAATGAAAAAATAAGCATCACGCCTGCCGCAAGACCAACGAACAGAACGATCATTCCATGCGCAATAACAAGATAGGTGAGTTTTTGTTGGCTTGGTGTTGACGACGGTTGATCTGACATGGAAATCCCTTGTGATGTTTACGGTGAGGTCATCATTTCTTTTACGGATTTTTCTGAAAGCGAGTGAAGGTCATTTCCTTCTGAATAAAACTGGCGCCAAGCGATGGCGATGGCATTTTGTGAGTTTGTGCAAATTGGATGATTGCGCGGGTGATATTTGCGCGAGAGTACCGGCAAAGCAGCGACAGCAAGATCCCAGGCAAAGCCAGCAAAAAACTTCCAAGCTTTGAAGGCGCGTCTGGGCTGTTTGTAAAATCCTTCGGTTTTAATCATATGGGCGAAGGCCTTAAGCGTTTCCCAAGCTATATGGCTGTACGCGTAACAAACCATGCCGCGTCGGTACCATTCATCATCGGGATAAAACGCTCGATAAAAGTCGAAGGCAACGGCGCCATGCTCAACCTCTTCTACTTGATGCCAGACCCAAAGAGCGCGCAATGTCGGGTCTGCCACTGCCATCAATTCTTCGTACCTGTTGAGAATGATCATGCCGCCGAGAAAGGTAAAGGTCTCGTAGCCGGCAGTGAAGCCAATCTTGAAACGTTGGCTCCGGCGACTCGCGGCTTGCTCGAACCACGCTTTTGCTGATTCATCCAGCTTTAAGACATCTGGGTATCGCTTAGCCATTTCTTTGGTCCAGTTCACAAAGTTAAAAGCGTGATGTGATTCTTGGCCAATAATGCGTTGAACATCGTCGATGAGCTTAGGCTCTGATAACTCGCCTCGATACTGGCGCATGACTTTGACGAGGAACCGCTCGAAATGGGGGACGTGAATGCCCAAAGCGTTGATGAAAATAGCAAAATCAGGGTTGCTTTGGCTCCAGATCGGGTTGTGGTTTTCTACAGTATCGAAATTAAACCTGAATTGACGGACAGGAAAATTATCCATCGGGTGAACAGACTTTGAAGCACTGCCCGCGCGCGCACGATGGTGTTCAGACAGATTACTGTCATTGCCGACCTTTCTAGCAGCGTTATTGGCGTGAGTAGCCATATCTTTGACGTCTTTGAGACTGACTTGACCACGAGTTTAGCTTGTCTGCAATCAGGGGTAAATAATGGCCTACAATCAGGCTGCTTGGCGTCCCTGGCGTATGATTAAAAGGGTTGCGATTGCCTTCCATAGCGAGACGCCGCGAGCGATCCGTTAAGGCTGGAAGCACCATATTGATACTTTTGCTCAGTATTATCCGCCAAAGTAAGTGTCTAAATGTCGGGACTTGAAGCTCGGAGTGCTATTGAGAGAGATGCTTTATTAAATTTGATAATACAGTTTGGAAGATTTTTCATTTAACTCGTCTCCTTTCCACGAGGGTTTTGTGTAGAATGTGCCGCTTCATTCAGGCGCATTCGGAATTACCGGATAAAAAGGAGCAAGCGACAGATGCACAAGGTGAAAACCCTTAACAATATCTCTGAGAAAGGACTAGGCAAATTTGCTCCCGAAGGCTACGAGCTAAGTGCTGATCACGCTGACCCGGAAGCTATCGTGCTGCGAAGCCATAAGCTAACCGCAAATGACATTACGCCGTCGCTCAGGGCCGTTGGTCGTGCTGGCGCGGGCGTTAACAATGTGCCAGTTGATGTTTGCACGGAGCGGGGCGTGGTTGTGTTCAATACGCCAGGCGCTAACGCGAATGCGGTAAAAGAATTGGTTATGGCGGGTTTGTTGCTGTCTCGGCGCGGCATTATTCCGGGCATTGAGTATGTTAATTCGCTGGCAGGAAGCACTGATAAGGCGGAACTGAACAAAACTGTTGAAGCTGCCAAAAAACAGTTCAAGGGTAGTGAATTAAAAGGTAGAACGATGGGGGTGCTGGGTCTGGGTGCTATCGGCTCTATGGTTGCTGAGATGGCTTTGCAGATGGAGATGGAAGTCCTCGGGTTTGATCCTGCGCTGTCGGTAGAGGCTGCTTGGAGATTATCCAGTCAGGTGCGAAAAATGGATAACATGCAGGCGCTGTTCGCTCAGTCGGATGTTGTGTCGATTCACGTACCTGCGCTTGATTCCACCCGGGGTATGATTAACAAGGAGACGCTCGCAAGTTTCCGCGACGGTGCCGTTTTGTTGAACTTTGCCAGAGAAGAGCTGGTCGACACCAACGATATGATTGAGGCTCTCGATAGCGGGAAAATCTCTCAGTACATTTCTGATTTTCCAACGCCTGAGCTTATTGGTAAAACCGGTGTAACCTCAACGCCTCACCTCGGCGCAAGCACGGCGGAAGCGGAAGAAAATTGTGCGATGATGGTAGCGGATCAGATGATCGATTTTCTCGAAAACGGCAACATTCGCAATTCTGTAAATTTTCCGGCTTTGACACTAGAGAGAACTGATGGCTTTCGGATTGCGCTATCTAACAACAATGTGCCAAGGATATTAGGGAGTGTTTTATCCATCCTTGCCGATAGAAATATTAATGTTATCGACATGTTAAACAAAAGCCGTGACGATATTGCCTACAATTTAATTGATGTTGCCAGTGAGCCAACAGCAGATTTGATCAAAGACATCGAAATGATTGATGGTGTTATCAACGCCAGAAGTCTGGGCTAGCGTCAGTCTGTCTCTTTGCTCTGCTTGTTTCGATCTCTGATTTTGAAACGGGCAGGGTCCAATAACCCACGCCAACTTGTTGGCGTGGGCTCGTCACAGATCAGCCGCGCAAGATATTCCCCGCTGGCAGGAGCATGCGTCGCACCGTGAGCACCAAAACCGGTGCAGACAAAAAGCCCTTTTTCATAGTCTGTGTATTCGCCCGGCACCTTTCGGTGTCGATTTTCCGAGCAGAATTCTGCCAGCGCATCCCATCGAGGAAGGCCGCCAACGATCGGTATTCGATCGCGGGTGGTACATCGAATGCCTACCTGTTCATCCACGACCTCAAAAGAGGTATCAATGGTTGCTTGAAGTGCGGAAACGAGTTTTTGCGTGTCGTTTGCATTTGTTTGCAACGAGATTGATTCTCTGGAGTTTGTTGCACTGAAGATACGCGTGCCATGCCGGTCTTCGGGAAAGATGGTATTGCTACCGCTGGTGATCGCATTGGACTGAAGCTGTTCTGCACGCACGGATATAGCTTGGCCTCGGTTCGTATTCAACGCGAGCGGTTGCAAAACTTCGAGGTTTGAATAACCAGTTGCGAAGACGACGTTCGTCGCATCGGCGATAAGAGTGCCTTCAGAGTCTAGTAAAGACCAGCCATGCTCGGAGGGCTCGATGCCGGAAATTTCAGTGTTGGTCATTAAGTCGATTTGTTGCAGCGTCTCATGGTACGCCTCTGAAACATTTACCCAAGCAGCCGATTTGAAGATCAAATTTCCCCAACCTTCTTGTTGCTCGTAGTTGATAAAAGTTTCAGGAAAGTAGTCGCTTATGCGTCTTAGTCGATCGGCCTCTGCCTTATCCTTGGCGAGTTTTTCGTATGCACAAATATTTGCGTGCTGCTCGCGCAGCGCGTACTGAAAGGCACTCAGAGAGAATATCGAAAAAGGATCAGGTCTGACACTGACGTGAGGATAAATCGCAAGTTGATTGATCGCCGACGCGCCGTTGACTGAGTATTGTCCTTGTTCAATTATTTGAACACTGTGGCCTCGTTTGAGTAGTGATTTCGCGCATGCAAGTCCCGCAAGTCCGGCACCAACGATGACTATTTGATTCTTTGCAGGATTGTTGCGGCTCCAATGTTGTTTTTGATTCACGGAAGCGGCGGCAGTCATGTTATTCACCGGAGCTTCAAATTTAGCCGTAAGCATCTCCCGCTTTCCGCCAAAGCCTGGTTTCTTAGCAATAGTGAAGCCGAGGCTTGAAAGCCTTCTGCGTAGCGCGCCAGAGACAGAGTAAGAACTGAGCGTCGTGCCTGAGTAGCTTAGGGCTGGCAGTCTGGACAGGAGCTCGTCGTTCCACATACGTTCATTCTTGCCGGGGCTGAATCCGTCGAGGAATATTGCATCAACTTTGTGGTGAAGCTCTGTTAGCGCGCTGACATCTTCGCCCAAAATTAGCGTGAGGCAAACATCGTCGGACAGCCAGACAAGATGTGTGCCGCGGGTGGCGACGGGATAAGCATCAATGAGTGCATGGGCAAATATTTTCAGCTGTTGATCTTCGAGCGTCGAGTACAGTTTTTTCAGTGCAACGACATCGACGGGATGTTTTTCGATAGAAATAAAGTTAAGTATGTGGCCGGGCTTTGCTCGATTCGCTTGCCATAACTGTGCTGTGAGCAGGCAATTGAGTCCAAATCCAAATCCGAGTTCAAGTATGGAGAAGGAAGCTTGTTGTTCTCTCCAGCGTTCGCCGAGTTTGTTGGCATCTAAGAAGACATGACGTTTTTCTTCGACACCCTGATCGGGATTCCAATAAATGTCGCCATACTGAGGAGAGCGGGGTGCGCCTGCGCTATCCCACTCGACTTGGGCGTAGGGCTGTAGATAACCTTCCGTGGTGCTGTCTGCTTGTTCGTTCACTCGGGCGTAGAAAGGTTGGTTGCAATTGGGCGGTCTGTGTTAGTAATCCACTCGCTCCATGAGCCAGGATATAAAATCGGCTCCGGATAGCCCGCATGTACGAGAGCAAGAATATTATGTGCTGCTGTGACCCCTGAGCCACAGTAACATGCGGTTTGCGTACCGCTGTCGATCCCAGCGTCAATAAATCTTGCTTGTAATTCGCTGCTCGATTTGAAACACAGTGTGTCCGTTAGGTTTTGCACGAATGGTAGGCAGTGCGCGCCGGGTATGTGTCCAGCGATGGGGTCGATTGGTTCTACCTTACCATCGAACCGTTCCTGATCCCTTGCATCGATAATGAAGTGTCCACAATTGATGATGTTGTCAGCAGCAATGGTTTTACTAATAGGGTTTGCAGGTGTAAATTTTGCGGGAATTAAAGCGGGTGTGCTTGTCTCTGTAGGTAAACTGGCAGCCTGCCAGGCGGTAAAACCACCATCGAGCACGCGTACATCTTCATGACCTACCCAGCGCAACATCCACCAAAGTCGCGCTGCAAAAGCACCGTTAGCATCATCGTAGGCAACGACGCTCGCGCTGTTGTTGACGCCCCATTTCTCCAGCGTTGCCACGAAAGCATCTTTAGCAGGCAGTGGGTGTCGACCGGTTACACCGGGCTCGATAGGTCCGCTCAGGTCTTCGGACAAATGGGCGAAGTGAGCGCCGGGTATATGAGCATCATCGTAAGCCCGTTTGCCTGCTGCTTCGTCCATTAAGGAAGAGCGACAGTCGAAGACGATGATGTGTTCGTCCTCTGACTTTATTTTAGCCAATTCGGCAGGTGTGATGAGTGTGCCCATAGTTTTCCCTCCAGTGCCTTGCTCGTTAGCTAGCCGCCGCTAATCTTGACGGTATAACCTTGATTGACCAACTCAAGCCTCAGCTTTTCTCGCTGATCACCCTGAATAATGATGGTCTCGCCCTCGATGGTACCGCCGACGCCGCACTTTGCCTTCAGTTTTTTTGCCAGTATTTTCATATCTTTCTGGTTGAGCGGTAAACCTTTGATGGACGTGATGGGTTTTCCCGCGCGCCCTTTAGATTCCTTTTGTAGATAAATATGACCACTGCTAGACCCCACCGCTGCCTCGTCTGCTCGGTGACAAGTGCAGGCATTAATCGGTTGGTTACAGGCGGGGCAGTGTCGTCCAGACTCTGTTGAGTAGACTAGACCGGACTTTGTTTTGCTTCCTGTTCTTTTAGCCATAATTAAATGATGACACGCTACCCGTCTGAATAAATAAAGAGAGATAGGTTGTCATTATGAGCAATTTGGCAGAAATGGATAAGCTGGAACAAAAAGTCAGTAGTATCGGCGGAATCGAGCTCCATTGATTCCATGACAGCGCATTCGCTCCAAAGCACGACGAGGTGTGCTGCTTCTTCCTCCTCAATACTGGCTAACGCTGTCACCGTGCCCTGATCCAGCTCATACAGATACGGGCCATCGTCCTGCATGGTTCGATAGATGAATTCAAGATCATAGGCTTCATCACTAAAACAGTGCGTGACCAGGGCATAAAGCTGAGACCTGGCTTCCCGGTGGTACTGCCGACTAGACATGCACGGGAAACGTTCCGCCGGACTCTCTTCAATTTCGAGATCGGAAGCTGCTTCGTGGCTGCCGACAAACAGAATTTGATGCACGTTAGAGTGCTTCTACCTCGTCTGCCTGAAGCCCTTTGTCTCCATCGATGACGAGGAATTTCACGCGTTGACCCTCCGAGACAGCTTTGCGACCACTACCTTCAATATTTCGATAGTGAACAAAAATGTCATCCCCTTGGTCGCGGGTGATGAAACCATAGCCTTTCTTAACGTTGAACCACTTAACGGTGCCGGATTCTTTCGACATCAGGTTCGATGCGCCGGCGCCAGAAGCTGCCGACGCGCCACCGGTGGCAGAGCCATTAAAGATCGTTGCGATGGTTGAGCCAACGAAGACCGCGATGATGTAAGTCGCTAGTGCCGCGATCTGATGGCTATCGGCAGGTGCTGACAAACCTGTCCCGGTTGCGAGACCAAAAATGAGGTAGGCGAGTATGCCTACGATGATAGAGATAATGATGTTTTTGATGATGGCGTTCATAAATTGTAAATTGACCTGGAAAAACGAGGTGAATGATACTCATAGCGGCCGCAGATTGCCAAGCGGGGATTGCTTTTACCTGTTTAGGTGGCCTCGAAGGTGAATATGAAACTATCAGCGCTTAACGGCATTGAGAATAGCGCAGTATTGTTGGACCGTTGATGCTAAGCCCATCCATAGTGCATCTGTAATGATGGCGTGTCCGATTGAAACCTCGTCTACCGGTACGACTTGCGTACAAAAAGCACCAAGATTTTCTAGGTTAAGGTCGTGCCCGGCATTGACACCCATCCCCAGAGAGCTTGCTACGCGCGCAGCTTCAGCAAATGATGCGAGGTGGCTCTGCCTTTTTCCCTCATCCAGAAAGTCGTCTGCGAAAGGTCCTGTATAAAGCTCGATGCGCTCAACACCCAAGCGTGCCGCTAACTCTATTTGCTGCGGATCAGGGTCCATAAACAAGCTGACTCTGATCTTCTGTTGTTGAAGTTCTTGGATAATCTCAGTGAGCCGGTTTGATTCACCGGAAAGATTCCAGCCATGATCTGATGTTAGCTGGTTCGGATCATCAGGTACCAGAGTTGCTTGCTGCGGTTGAGTTTCGGCTACCAGAGACATAAAGCCCGGATACCCGTTAGATTCTTCCTCAGCGTACGGATTTCCCTCGATATTAAATTCAATATCCTTGTATTTATCTTCGCTCAACAATTGAGCGAGATCTCTTGCGTCACTCGGCCTGATATGTCGTTGGTCGGGTCTTGGGTGAACAGTAATACCCTGAGCGCCCGCTTCAAGACAGGTTATCGCCGCGTCAACAACGCTCGGTATGGTTGTGTCTCTCGAATTTCTTACAAGAGCCACCTTATTCAGATTGACGCTCAGCTTGGTCATGTAAAAGTCCTTATAGTGTTGCCGGCAATGGTTAAGCCCAGCCGCTGCCGCCCCTTCGATTATACAAGCGCCGTGCGACCCAAAAGCCTATGAGGAGGCCGCCGAAAACGACCCCCGCGCCGATTAGAAACCAGTTTTGGTTTTCGTCATCGTTGAGCTCATCAATAATGCTCATGAGCTCGTTTATCTCATTTTTCAGGTTGTCGCGTTCGTCTTTCAGGCGTTCGTTTTCTTGGTTGATTGCAATGACGTCGGCAGCAAGAGCCATCAATTCATTAAGTTCTTGCTCTACGCGTGTATGATTTTCGATCGCGCCGTCAAGGGATAGGGCAAGATCTTGATTGTCCCCTGTCAGCGATTTTGATCTTAGTAGTGCTTGTTGGTATGCCGACTCTAGCGCACTGTGATCTTGCTTTAACCTAGCAAGCGCATCTGATGCTATGGGCTGGTCTGTCAGATATTGGGTTTTGATCCAGCCGACGATATCACCCTCTGTTCTTACCTTGCTAAAACCTGTTTTTTCTACGGTCTCGAGTAGCTCAAGTGGTGTGCCGCTCTTCAGGCCTCGATGTAGGATCCTGTGCTCGGTTGTTTGTCCCCCACGAAGAGGCACATACAGAGTGTCCCTTACATAGACAGTCTCGGCCAAGATATTTGAACCCCAGAGAAGCAGAACCGTAAAAAGTGAAATGGAACGTTTGCTGATGAACATTATATTGAACCGGATATTAGATTTGGTCTGTGCTTTGTTAACAGTGTGATGCTTAAGGCAGTACTTTCTTAAAAGGCTTAACGACAACTTTCTCGTAGACGCCGGCTTTGACGTAAGGGTCTGCATCTGCCCAGTTTTGCGCTTCCTCCAGCGAGTCGAACTCGGCAACAACGAGACTGCCGGAAAAACCCGCTTCCCCAGGGTCTTCGTTGTCAATCGCAGGGTGTGGACCCGCAAGAATAATTCGGCCCTCGGACTGCAGCGCTTGCAGGCGATCAAGATGTGCAGGGCGAGCGGCGAGCCGCTCTGTCAGGCTGTTTTCAACATCCTGGCTAATAATGGCATATAGCATAGGAGGGGTTCCCTCGGGGTCTTCATGAATGAGTGTTAAAACCGCCTTAACACGTGTCTCGTTATCAACAAATTAATTAAACGAACTTAGGATTGCGTATCCGCGGTATCTTTGGAGAACGGAGCAGCGCCGCCAGAGGCATCCTTTGTTTTTTCAGGCTCCGAAAGGTAACCACCTTTCACGAGGTAGACCATCGTGCAGACCATGTAAAAAATGGTGAGTCCCATACCGCCAAATAACTTGTAGGAAACCCAAAAATCTAGACTAAAGTTGTAGGCGACAACCAAATTAAGCGCGCCTGCGATAAAAAACCCCAGCGCCCAGCCATGGTTGAGGTTCCGCCACGCGTTGTCCGGCATCTTAACTTGCTGCCCGATCATTTTTTTAAGCAGGTTTGTCTTCACTAAAACGGCGCTGCCCCAGAGTGTGACGGCAAACAACCAGTTGACGATCGTGGGTTTCCATTGGATAAACACTTCGTTTCGGAACAACAAGGTTGCACCGCCGAAAATCATGGCAATAGCGAAAATGACGAGCGTTTTCTTTTCCACGGTACCTGTTGTGAAATACTCGAAAGCAACTTGCACAAGCATGCCGGCCATTAGCACGCCTGTACTCAGATAAATGTCTTTAGTGGTGAAGTACACCCCAACGAACAGGGCTACGGGTATAAACTCGATAAATTGCTTCATAAATTCCTGTTTTTTTGTGCTCACGTCGCACGGGCTAAAAAAAGCGTATGTTAACCCAGATTTTGTCTGTATCAACCCTATTAAGCGAGCGAGCAAAAAAAGCATGATGATATCCCTGTCATTCTTGCCAGATGAAATACTTCATGCCAAATTCCATGAAACCTGCCTAGGCTCGGGGTTTGATACTTTTATCGATACTTGTATCGCTTTATCCTCTATGATGCCTGTCGTTGGTGCGAGGCCAGCGAAAAGTGACAAAAAAAGTTCAGGCGCTGGCCCGAATCGGTGCGAGCAAAAAGCGAGTTAAAGGTCATAACAACAAGATGAATCAGTCACTATGAGTCAGTTTTTTCGAATACATCCCGATAACCCTCAGCATCGGCTGATCGCACAGGCCGTCGACATTGTGCGTCGTGGTGGCGTTATTGCGTACCCTACGGATTCTGCCTACGCACTTGGGTGTCACATCGGTGATAAGAATGCGCTGCAGCGGCTTCGGCAAATACGTCGGTTAGATGATGATCATCATTTCAGTCTTGTGTGTCGAGATCTCTCCGATCTAGGTATCTACGCCAAAGTCAGTAATGCAGCGTACCGGCTTCTTAAGGCTGCGACCCCGGGTCCTTACACTTTTATCCTGCAAGCAAGTCGCGAGGTTCCCCGGCGCCTTGTTAACCCCAAGCGAAAGACGATAGGGCTGCGAGTGCCTGAAAATGAGATATGTGCTGCGTTGCTGGCGGAGTTAGGTGAACCTATCATGAGTTCAACGCTCATCATGCCAGGCGATGAGTATCCTCTGTCTGATCCCTATGAAATGAGAGAGTTGCTTGAACATCAGGTCGATCTGGTGATTGACGGAGGCTATTGCGGTTTGGAGTCTACCACCGTGGTTGACCTAGAGCAGGACGTGCCTGTCGTCGTCAGAGAAGGTTGTGGCGATCTTGATTTATTTGTTGCGTAATCGTCCTCGCTTAATGGCGTCGGCACCGTTCAGCTAATTCCTTATAAAAAGTGCGCGTAAGAGCAGGTTGTTAATATATAATGACGGCAAAGAATAAAAACGAAAGGACTCCATCGGAATTTCCTCTCCAATAGGCTAGTAAAATTGCAAATGTCTACCACTACCTCCATCCCTATCCCGGCTAACGTCAACGAGTGAATATGCTTGACTCACAGAACCGTGTGCTCTCGGGCATGCGCGCCACCGGGCGTTTGCACCTCGGACATTACCATGGGGTGTTGAAAAATTGGATACGACTACAGCATGAATATGATTGCATGTTTTTTGTCGCAGATTGGCATTCGCTGACCACCCACTATGAAAGCACGGAAATCATTGAGGACAGCGTTTGGAGCATTGTGATTGATTGGCTCGCTGCTGGCATTAATCCGGGTTCCGCGACGCTCTTTATTCAGTCTCGCATCCCCGAGCACGCGGAGTTGCATCTGCTGTTGTCGATGATTACGCCACTTAGCTGGCTGGAGCGGGTACCGAGTTACAAGGAACAACAACAAAAGCTTCACGAACGCGATCTTTCAACCTACGGGTTCTTGGGTTATCCATTGTTACAGAGCGCGGATATTCTTAGTTATAAAGCGGGTTGGGTGCCCGTAGGTGCTGACCAAGTGCCGCATGTGGAATTTACGCGTGAGCTCGCCCGCCGTTTTAATCATATCTATGGGCGTGATGCTGGATTTGAGCAGATAGCGGAAGACGCGATCAAAAAGCTCGGACGAAAGAACGGAAAGCTCTATAGGGAATTGCGCCGTGGCTTCATGGAGCAGGGTAATCAAGAGGCGCTCGAGAAAGCCAGAGCGCTGCTGCAAGACCAGCCCAATATATCCCTAGGAGACAGAGATCGCCTCTTCGGTTATCTTGAGGGTGGTGGAAAAGTAATTTTGCCAGAGCCTCAAACGCTGTTAACCGAGGATTCCGTGATGCCAGGGCTAGACGGCAATAAAATGTCGAAGTCCTACGGTAATACGATTACCTTGAGAGAGGAAAGCGATTCCGTTGCGCAGAAAATCAAAACCATGACAACGGATCCGGCCAGAGTTCGAAGGAACGACCCCGGTGAGCCAGATAGATGCCCAGTATTTAGTTTGCACAAGATATACTCTGACGACGCAACCAGAGAGTGGGCAACAGCCGGTTGCACGAGTGCCGGCATCGGATGTATTGATTGTAAAAAACCGCTGATTGATGCGATTTTGGTCGAGCAGCAGCCAATGCGTGAACGTGCGCAACAGTACGAGGAAAACCCTGAGTTGGTAAAGAGCATTGTTGCCGAGGGTTGTGAGAAGGCACGGGTCATTGCCAAATCAACGCTGGAAGATGTCCGATTGGCAATGGGGCTGGATTATCGATCGTAGCTAACGTCAGTTATCCTGCTGACCATTAACTTTGAGATGAAATACAACAATAATGACAAACGAAACGCCTGAAAATCCGGTAAGCGAGCGTGCTGATCTCGAAAAAGCGCAGTCCGAGCCTGTTGCTGTTGACGAAACTGCTGAAACGGGTCCGGCCAGTGAAGCTGCGCAAGCATCTGACTCGACCGATGCCGAGGCGGGCACACAAGCTGAACTAGATAGCCAGACAGCATCTCAAGGCGAAATGCCTTTTGCCGTAGTTGAAGGCAAACCGATGACCCAAATGCCGCTTGATTTGTACATTCCGCCGGATGCGCTGGAAGTATTTCTCGAAGCTTTTGAGGGACCACTTGATTTGCTGCTATATCTCATTAAACGGCAAAATTTGGACATTCTTGACATTAAAGTCGCAGAAATTACTAAGCAATACATGGACTACATCGAACTGATGAAGGACATGCATTTTGAGCTGGCGGCTGAATACCTGGTGATGGCTGCGGTGTTGGCAGAAATAAAGTCACGCATGCTGCTACCGCGTCAAACTGAAGACGAAATTGATGAAGATGACCCCCGTGCAGAATTAATCCGACGTCTTCAAGAATATGAGCGCTTTAAGGATGCCGCACTCAATCTTGATGAAATACCTCGCTCCAATCGTGATTACTGGATTGGCTCTGCTGATGCGCCGGTTGTCGACAAGCCGAAACCTCTGCCAGATGTTAAGCTTCAGGAAATGCTGATTGTGCTCGCTAAAGTACTCAAACGCGCGGAGAGTTTTGGCAGTCACAAAATTGAACTCGAACCGCTGTCCACCAGAGAACGGATGTCGAGTATTCTTGATCAAGTACAACTTGCTGGAGATAATTTTGTGCCTTTTCTCGCACTATTCGATCCCGAAGAGGGCAAAGCTGGGGTTGTGGTGACTTTCTTGGCCATGATGGAACTGATCAAGGAGTCTCTGCTTGAGATTGTACAAACTGAAGCTTTTGCGCCAATTCATGTAAAAGCCAAGGCCGAATCTGATGCGGTGATGGAGCCGCTCGAGTTAAATTAGCGCCTGAACAGAATTGTTAAAAACCGTCTATTTTAAAAATACTGAAAATAAGAATCGATATGAGTGAAATACCAGCCTTAAAACAAATCATTGAAGGCGCGATACTGGCAGCGGATCAACCCCTGAGTATCGATCTGATGATTCAGCTCTTTGAACATGAACCGCCCACCCGGGCAGAAGTTCGCGAGGCGCTGGCGACGATTACCGAGGAATGTGAAGGCAAGGGCTTTGAATTAAAAGAAGTTGCCAGCGGATATCGGTTTCAGGTGAAGACCGAGTATGGCGAATGGGTGAGTCGTCTGTGGGACGAGCGGCCGCCGCGGTATACTCGAGCACTGCTCGAGACACTCGCACTGATTGCTTATAAACAGCCAATTACCCGCGGTGACATCGAGGAAATAAGAGGTGTGACTGTCAGTACAAATATCATGCGAACATTACTCGAGCGTGAGTGGATTAGGGTTGTGGGGCACAGGGACGTACCTGGTAAACCTGCCATCTACGCGACCACAAAGTCGTTTCTCGACTACTTTAATCTGAGTAGCCTCGATGAGCTACCGACGCTTTCAGAAATCAAAGACCTTGATAAGGTCAATGAAGAACTTGACCTTGATGATGAAATTGTAGAGTCGCGTACGCTCGAGATACCGACAGACGATGAGGCGGAGGCTGCAGATGCTGACAGCGAAAGCCTCTCAGAAGTCACAAATAAAGTGAACGAGATTGAAGAAAACATCAAAAACCTGTTTAGGGAAGAAGAAGCTGCGGAAGAAGCGGCAGATGAAGAGCTGAATGAAATCATCGAGGAAGCAGGAGAGTCTCAAGCTGAGGTGGGTGCTGAAGAAACAGCTGAAACGTCTGAAGGCGGTAACGTATTTTCTGATGAGGTTGTCACAGACGAAGGCTCAGAAAACGAGAGTGCAGAAGCTGAAACCCACGAGGATACGACATTACAAGGCACAGACGCGCCGGTTGAATCGAATACGGTTGAAGGGTCTGATAGTCGTGACGTAGAAGAGCCGAACGAGACTGACGATGCTGAGCCTCGGGAGTTGTCTTAAGTGAATGCACACGGCGCCTTGCCAGCCTGCGTTCAAGTAGGTGACGTCTGATGGCAGATAAGCTGCAAAAAATACTCGCTAATGCCGGCCTTGGCAGTCGGCGTGGTATTGAAAAGTGGATAGAAGAGGGGCGAGTGAGCGTCAATGGCAAGGTTGCGAAAATAGGCGATCGCGCAGAGGATGAAGATCGAATATCTGTCGATGGCAAACCGATAAAAATGGTCACACAGTCGCATCGGCATTTGCTCTATAACAAGCCGCCAAACGAAATTTGTTCACGAAACGACCCAGAGGGTAGAAGGTCGGTCTTCAAGCGTTTGCCTCGACTTGAAAAACAGCGCTGGATCTCCGTGGGTAGGTTAGATTATTCAACCAGCGGATTGCTGTTGTTCACAACTGATGGAGAACTTGCCAACAAACTGATGCACCCTTCATTTCAGATCGAACGTGAATATGCAGTGCGAGTGCTGGGTAACGTCACGGAAGAGAAGTTGACGGCGATGCGTGAAGGCGTACTGCTTGAGGATGGTTTGGCGAAGTTTACAGATATCCAGAAAGGTCAGGAAGAAGATGAGAGTGCAAACCAGTGGTACTACGTGGTGATCATGGAGGGGCGCAATCGTGAAGTCCGACGGTTGTGGGAATCTCAGGATCTCACTGTGAGCAGGCTCAAGCGAACTCGTTATGGCAGTTTTTTTATTCCCAGCTCAGTCAAGTCAGGCAAGTCAATTGAGCTCAAGGGACGTGATATCGATGACCTTTATTTGATGGCTGGCGTTGAGCCCGTTAAACAAAAACAACATCGACAGGCAAACAGGAAAGGCAAGAAGGCACCACGGTCAGGCGAGCGCCAGAGAGGCCAAGGGCACTTTAAGGAACGCGTGAAACCCAGCTAGAAGGTTCACGTAACTTGTTCGGGTAACATTGCCAGTGTTGTTTAGCCTTGCAAGGTCTCGCCTTTGATGTGTTGGCTGTCATCGCCCATGAGGTAAAGGTAAAGGGGCATCAGGTCCTCTGGCGTCTTCAAAGTGGCGGGATCCTCGTTTGGGTACGCGGTCGCTCTCATGCTGGTGCGGGTGCCCCCAGGGTTTAAGATGTTGACCCTGATAGAGGAAGCGTTTTCCAGCTCTTCCATCAGCAGTTTTGCCAGACCTTCAAGCGCATATTTAGAAACCGAATACGCGCCCCAGTAAGCGCGGGGTGTCGCTCCTACGCCGGAGCTGGAGAACAGCAGTGAAGCACTTGTTGATTGTCGTAGAAGCGGCATGAATATGCGAGTCATTAGAAAAACAGCGTGCAAGTTGACCTGCATGACTTTCATCCAAGTATTGATATCGTAGTGTTCAACAGGCACGCGCTCGCCGAGAATGGCGGCGTTGTGAAGAAGTCCATCAAGACGTCCGTATTGTTGTTCCATGACTTCAGCAAGTTTCTGTATCTCATCCGGTGTTGCGGTCGCGAGATCCATTGGCGCGATACCAGGTTCGGGTCCACCCGAGGCAATAATTTCGTCATAGACGCTCTCAAGCTTGGTTGTTGTTCGACCAAGTAGTATCACGGTTGCACCATGCATCGCATAGGTCAGCGCAGCGACTCTGCCGATACCGTCACCGGCTCCCGTCACAAGAATTATTTTGTCTTTGAGCGAATCTGCGGGGGCGTTGTAGTCCATAGATAAATCCAAGTACCTAAAAAATCAGTAGATGATTGCGGACGTAATTGTACAGGTGATGAGAACATACGTCCGCTTAATTTGTGCCTGAAGCAGGCATCCAGCAGAATTTTGCTCTACTCGCTTCCACGTCAACAACCATAGCGGGAGTTGCTAAAGGGTGAAGCTTGGTCGTGCTCGCCAAATCTGCGTTGGCTGTTTAGCGTTTGAAGACTCGTATCTAACAAAATCACTATCGCGGCAAAGCCAATAAGCCGCAAAAAAACGAACGCCAAGAACCGAGTCAGGTATGTCGAGGGAGAAATGTAGACAGATGTTATGGGGTAGCGACTAGCCCTTTGTTATGCCGTCAGCGTTGCTAAGAGGTCAGGCCGCTGCGGTAGCATGAGCAAGATAGTTAACATCGGTATCATCACCGAGTTTGTAGATACCTGTCAGAGGGTTGTAGGTCATTCCTCTGAGATCCTGTAGCGAAAAGCTTTCCTGACGCAGCCATCTACCCAATTCAGACGGTTTGATGAACTTGTCATAGTCATGGGTGCCTTTTGCTAACAGTTTGAGAATGTATTCAGCGCCTATAACAGCAAGCGCATAAGCTTTTGGGTTGCGATTAATCGTAGAGAGAAAAAGGTGTCCGCCGGGTTTCAACAATTTGCCGCAGGTGGCGATAATTGAGTGGGGGTCAGGGACGTGTTCAAGCATTTCAAGGCAGGTGATGACGTCGAACTTGTCATCGCCGGATGCTTCCTGCTTTTCTTGTAGGTCCTCAATCGATGTTAACTGGTAGTCGATTTGAAGATTGGACTCGTGTCTGTGCAGTTTTGCGACCTGAAGCGCTTTAGGCGCTAAGTCGATTGCCGTTACTTGCGCGCCGGCGGTTGCCAACGACTCGCTGAGAATGCCGCCGCCACAACCGACGTCAAGTACCCGTTTCCCGGTCAGTTCGACTCTTTCTTGAATATAGTTAACGCGCAGTGGGTTTATTTCATGCAATGGTTTGAATTCACTGTTCTTATCCCACCACTTTCGCGCGAGCTCGTCGAATTTGTGCAGTTCGCTGTCATCCCAGTTTTCTGTCTGGTTAGCTTGATCTTGGCTCATATCATTACTCATTTTTGATGCTAGCGGTAAATCGTTATCTTCTCATAGTCACGGGCGCCGGGTCATGAAAGAATTTTTGCTTGCCACTGGCGTGTGTTAGCAAGCATTCGCGAGGTGTCGATTTTTGTCAGGGTACGGTTTGACAGTTGATGTTCGCCATTGATCCAGACGTGACAGACCTGATTTCCTGAAGCTGCGTAAATCAAGTCTGAGGCCGGGTTGTGCATCGGTTGAAATCTCAGCGCGGAAAGGTCGACCGAAATCATGTCCGCACACTTGCCTGGTTCTAGGCTGCCAATGTCATCCTCCAGGCCCAAAAACTTCGCGCCATTGATCGTTGCCATTTCGATTACTTGATGTACTGGCAAACTTGAAGCATCGCGCGTCATCCCTTTTGCCATCAACGCTGCTATTTTCATCTCCTCAAACATGTCCAAATTGTTATTGCTAGCTGACCCGTCAGTGCCCAGTGCCACATTCACGTTGTGAGACATGAGATCACTCACGGGGCAAAAGCCGCTCGCTAATTTAAGATTGCTGACAGGACAATGAGCAATATGAGTTTGTCGTTGGGCGAGGTCGTTCATTTCCTGCGGGTCGAGTTGCGTCATATGCACGGCTTGCAGTGAAGGGGACAGGATGCCAAGTTCTCGCATGCGTTGAATTGGGCGTTTACCTGATTCGGCAACCGCATCTGAAACTTCTGCTGCGGTTTCGTGAAGATGCAGGTGGATCGGCATTTCTAGCTGTTCTGCGTACATACGCACCTGCTCAAAGCCGGCGTCGGTGACGCTGTATGGGGAGTGTGGCGCAAGTGCCGGGGTGATGAGTTTTTGACTTTTAAGCGTGTCGCGCACGTCAAGCCCCTTGTTGACATGCTCCTCTTCCGTATCAGCCCATGCATTGGGAAAATGAATAATGGGTAAACCGACCTGCGCTCTGAAGCCGTGATCAATGTAGGCTTTTGCAGACGCGTTCGGGAAAAAATAGCTGTCTGCAACCGTCGTTGTGCCAGAGCAGATCATTTCGGCAATCGCCAGTGTTGTGCCGTCATAAACGAAATCAAAGTCGACCAAACGATTTTCAACCGGCCAGATGTGTTCCGCCAACCAGGTCTTAAGCTCGAAATCGTCTGCATATCCTCTGAGTAATGCCATTGCAGAGTGGCCGTGGCTGTTAACCAACCCCGGCATAAGCAACTGCTCCGGTAATGCAAGATTGGGTAAATCTGGATATTTTTCCTGTATATCCGCGGTCGGTAATAAATCTGCTATTTTGCTCCCGACGACGACAAGCGAGTGGTTTTCGAGCAGAGAATTTCTTGGAATAACGGGCAATATCCAGCGAGGGCTGACAATGAAATTAGTGTTGATCGTCGACATTTTTACTTGGGTTACCGATAGGCGGAAAATTGCTGGCCATTATAGCCATGAATCGCATTTGTTTGGCTAGAAAAGTGGTCTATCAGGTGCTGTCCGTGGTAAGATACGAGGCTTCCGCAAACGTGATTTGCCTAAGGTCATACCCTCTATTTCATGTCTGATTTCGACAACGATATAACCACCGTAAATATAGAAGACGAGCTCAAACAGTCGTACTTAGATTATGCCATGAGTGTCATTGTCGGGCGTGCGTTGCCTGATGTGAGAGATGGTCTGAAACCTGTTCACCGGCGGGTGCTGTTTGCAATGAATGACCTCAATAATGCCTT
>ERZ1048872.290-NODE-290-length-59327-cov-11.110373_pt1 | contig 59327 bp, 48 predicted proteins | sample MGYA00383100_ERZ1048872 | MGnify/ENA primary metagenome ERZ1048872 (study PRJEB29581, sample SAMEA5548370) | metagenome | biome: marine; feature: coastal; material: water | depth 50 m | study: Short-term variability in the microbial, nano- and picoplankton...
GACCACGGAGCAATGACACTCGCTCATGCAGACTCTGCCGGAAATCGAGTTCTCCTGCCATTGCTCTGTCCGTTATTGCTGACACCCTGGCACCAACCCCGGCAAGCTCCGCAAGCTCATCGATCACTTCCGTGGTGATAAGCGTTGAATCCATATCAAAGCAAATCAATCGGCGATGACGCCTGAAGATGCCATCTTCTTGAATAGCAATATCAATCTCCAACTCACTGCAAACCTGCATTAGCTCAGATCTGAGCGATTTGGAATTTTCATGATCACCCTTGAGCGAGAATTCAACACATGCCTTGCTACCTTCAACATCCTCTTCTACGTTAACCCTTCCGGACAAACGCACGATGTTATCGATATTTAGCCCGTTGTCGGCGATAACCCTCGATACCTTTGCAATGTGGCTCGCCTTAATTTTCCGAGCCAGCAACGTCAAAATAAATCGCGGACGACCCTGATTTCTCGTCCACTGCTCGTAACTATTTTCTGGCACCGGCACGAAGGTGATGCTGACGCCCAGCATCTCGCCTAATTTGAGCACAGCAGGTTGAAGGTTTTGGTTGGCAACAGGCATATTTATTAGCAAGCCAAGCGCCAAGGAGTCGTGTATCACCGCCTGACCAACATCGAGAATATCTACGGCGTACTCGGACAAGAACTCTGTAATGGCAGCAGTGACACCGGGACGATCTTTTCCAGAAACACTGATAAGCGCAAGTTCTGACACAACGATTTCCTACCGAATGGAGTTATCATTATCCCCTGTTCACGATCTTAAGACAAAGCGATCTGCACGTTAGTGTAATGTCCACGCATAAACTAGGTATACTTGCCCTAAGACTTCGTTGTTTCAGCGCCTTATGCACAGATCAAAAGCAAAACTCATTTTGCTCGTCCTATTACCAGCCGTCGTTAGCCTGACGCTCTCGCTTTTTATCATTTCTAGTTTCGTTTATGGCGAACTTAAAGAACAGCGGGAACATTTCACTCAGGCAATCGTCAGCCAACTGAGCGCGTCAACCGCAGACTATCTTGTGACAGAGGACTTGTTAGGTCTCAATGTAGTACTGGGGAACCTGGTATCGGAGGGAGACTTGATCTTTGCGTCAGTGCATAAAACTGACAACCAATTACTGGCTCAGGCCGGCAAAACAGGGGTTAGGCAGGAAGATATCGTCACCCGCGACATCACTTTTCAAAACGAAACTGCTGGCTACCTTCGAGTCATCGTCAATCAGTCGCTCCTTGACGATAAATTCAGACGGATTATTGCCGTCTTCGTTCTGGTGAACCTGGTGATCCTTGGCGCGGCGGCAGTATTTGTATGGGCCTGCGCAGACCTAATATTCCTCGGTTTATTCTCGCTCAAACAACCACAAACTGATCACACGCGAAACCAGGGATCTGCCGAGGCTAGCGAAACAATCCAAGTGTCAAATCACAACGCAACTCAGCCTGAGAGCGAGACTAACAACGCGCAATTAATCATGGTAATGAAAATAAGACCGCATCGTTGGCTGGCGACCCACGAGGAAAGAATTTCTAGTGCGCTATCTCTCTACCGTTGCCAAGTAGAAGTCTCTGATGGACAAGACATCATTGCCATGTTTTCTGCAGCAGACCCAGAGGATTGTCTTTACGACGCTGTTTGCGCCGGATTATTGCTGATCCGGGTATTTGAGAAGCTGAATACAACAATCAATATCAAAATCGGTATCAATCCAGTGGCGGCGCCCGAGCATATCGATGCCAACAGGAAACAAACGGTATACATCGCGTCTATCGCTGAACGACAACTGCTCATTAGCCATGATGCCTACAAAATATGTTGCGACGATCCGAGATTGCTCATCAGTGATTTTCACAATTCACTGACACCGACCGGATCAGTTTACCTGATCGAATCTCTTCAGCCCGCCTACCAAAAACTTATCGAACTACAAGCTGAGAAGCTTTCAGGCAACTAGCCATCAACTGGCTAAACGCCGTCGAGTGTTACAGCATCTACTTTTTGAAATCCTCTCGGCAGCTTCAAGCCTCTGCGCGCTCGCTCTCCCCGATAATGTTCCAGATCAGCAAATTTCAGATTAATGTGCCGCTTACCTGAAATCACAGTGATCGTATCCGTCTCGGAGAATACGACCAAGTGGGACATCATTTCGACACGCTCAACTACGCGGGCGGGCGGGATGCTCAGCATTTTCACTCCTTTACCGCGCCCTAACACAGGCAACTCTGAAAGCGGGAATATGAGCAAACGTCCTTCATTACTAAACGCCCCGACGAACTGCGTTTCTATGTCTTTAATGATCTTGGGTTTAAGCACGATGCCACCCTTCGGCACGGAGATGAATGCTTTGCCTGCCTTGTTCTTCGTCTGCAAACCGGCAAGCTTTGTGACAAAGCCATAACCGGCATCACTGGCAACAAGGAATTGTGTATCCTCATCACCGGCCATCACGCCCGTAAAATAGGCACCGGCAGGCGGGTTCACCCTACCTGTCAGCGGTTCACCTTGGCCGCGCGCCGAAGGCAGCGTATGCGCTGCAACCGTGTAGGCACGACCCGTCGAGTCCAAAAATATAATATCCTGATTAGACCTGCCCGGCACAGCCTGAAGCAGTTGGTCGCCTGATCGGTAGTTTAATTCATGCGGGTCAACTTCGTGGCCTTTCGCCGCGCGAATCCAGCCTTTCTCTGACAAGACAACCGTCACAGGTTCAGTTGAAATGAGGTCCTTCTCTTTAAATGCCTGGGCCTCTGATCTTTCGACAATGGCAGAGCAGCGCTCATCACCAAACTCGTCAGCATCGGCTTGAATTTCCTTCTTTATCAGTGTTTTCAGTCTTGTTTTCGAACCAATCGTCTTTTCGAGATTGACTCGCTCGGCGTTGAGCTCATCCTGCTCACCTCTGATCTTGATTTCTTCGAGCTTCGCGAGTTGTCGCAGCCTTAAATCAAGAATTGCATCAGCCTGCAATTCCGAGATTTTGAACTGTTTCATCAGCACTGCTTTAGGTTTGTCCTCAGTCCTAACAATTTTGATGACTTCATCAATGTTCAGGAATGCAACCATTAGACCTTCAAGAATATGAAGGCGATCGAGGATTTTGTCTAAGCGGTATTGGAGTCTCTTGAGTACAGTTTCAGTTCGAAACTCCAACCATTCCGACAGCAGCGTATTGAGAGGCTTCACCCGTGGCCGACCATCGAGGCCGATCATATTGAAGTTAGCTCTGTGTGTTCGCTCAAGATCCGTGGAAGCAAACAAATGGCCCATCAGCGATTCAACATCAATACGGTTGGAGCGTGGCACAATAACAATTCGCGTTGGATTCTCGTGATCAGATTCATCGCGAAGATCGACAACCATCGGCAGCTTCTTCGCTTGCATCTGCGCTGCGATCTGTTCAAGTATCTTTGTGCCCGAGACCTGAAAGGGTAAAGCGGTGATGACAATGTCGCCTTCTTCAATCTGGAATACCGCGCGGGTTCTTATAGCACCTCGGCCAGTCTCATAGATCTGCTGAATATCTTCTTTGGTAGAGATGATCTCCGCGCCTGTCGGAAAATCCGGCCCCTTAATATGTTCACAAAGATCTCTCACGGTCGACTTTGGCTTATCTAGCAAACGAATACAGGCAGTCGCAACTTCCCGCAGGTTGTGCGGTGGAATATCCGTCGCCATACCAACGGCAATACCACTGCCCCCGTTTAGCAATATGTTTGGCAATCGCGCAGGAAGATGTTCAGGTTCTTCCATGGTGCCGTCAAAATTTGGCACCCAGCTCACCGTACCCTGACCTAACTCAGACAGCAGGGTAGACGCGTATTTCGTTAGTTTAGATTCGGTATATCGCATCGCAGCGAAGGATTTCGGATCATCTGGCGAACCCCAGTTCCCTTGCCCGTCAACCAAAGGGTAGCGATAGGAGAAGGGCTGCGCCATCAACACCATCGCTTCATAGCTCGCACTGTCACCGTGGGGATGATATTTACCTATCACATCGCCCACTGTTCTTGCGGACTTGGAATACTTCGCGTCCGCATTAAGACGTAGCTCAGACATCGCAAAGACAATTCGCCGCTGGACAGGCTTTAGGCCATCACCGATGAACGGTAGCGCTCGGTCGTTGATGACATACATCGCGTAATTGAGATATGCATTCTCAGTAAATTGTCTGAGGGACGCTGTTTCGGAGATCCCGGATTTGTTTATTTCACTCATTAACTGACTATTCTCAATAAAAAGCGGATTGGTTCCCGACCATCAACACCAGCTTACGAGCGGCGGTGGTAGGCCAGCAACGTTGATTTTTGCAGGCTAATTTATCATAGACTTGATACAACTATTGGCTGGCTTACCACGCTTTGTGCACAAGTATTGCACGTTCGCCAACCGCTATCGGACAGGCAGCTTAAATCATCCCTTACCGAACGCTGTCATAAGTTTTTTGACTACAAAATTTCTGCCTGATCACCTTTCTCTTCGAGCCAACTTTTGCGATCTGCCGCTCGTTTTTTCGACAACAACATATCCAGCGTTTCAGTTACCTTGCTACCAGACTCGATGTTCAGCTGCACTAGTCGCCGGGTATCTTCGTTCATCGCTGTCTCACGAAGTTGCAACGGGTTCATCTCGCCCAACCCTTTAAATCGTTGAACCGTCACTTTACCTTTCTTCTTCTCAGCTTCGATTAAATCAAGATAGCCTTGCCTCTCTGACTCATCCAACGCGTAGAAAACCTCCTTGCCAACGTCAATTCTGTAAAGCGGAGGCATCGCAACAAAAACATGACCGTTTTCGACCAGCGATGGAAAATGTTTGACGAAGAGTGCTATCAGCAAACTGGCGATGTGCAACCCATCGGAATCGGCGTCCGCCAGAATACAAATTTTACCGTACCGCAGGCCGCTTAGATCCGTCGAAGCAGGATCAATACCCAACGCGACCGAAATATCGTGCACTTCCTGAGAAGCCAAAATCTCAGCAGAGTCCACTTCCCAGGTGTTAAGAATTTTTCCTCGCAACGGCATAATCGCCTGCGTTTCTCTGTCCCTAGCCTGCTTTGCTGAGCCACCAGCAGAATCACCTTCTACCAAAAACAATTCACCTTGCATGGCGTCTTGGCAGGAGCAATCGGCTAACTTGCCCGGCAGGGCCGGTCCAGCAGTCACCTTCTTGCGCGCGACTTTCTTACCTGCTCGCAGGCGAGCCTGCGCGTTATTTATCGCCAGTTCAGCGATAAGCTCAGCTTCTGCCACGTGCTGATTAAGCCAAAGACTAAAGCTGTCTTTCACGACGCCAGAAATAAAGGTCGCTGCTTGTCTCGAGTTCAATCTTTCTTTGGTCTGCCCGGCAAATTGCGGTTCGAGCATTTTGGCAGATAGCACGTGAGCACATCTGTCCCAAATATCATCGGCAGAAATTTTTACGCCACGAGGCACCATGTTTCGAAAATCACAAAACTCACGAAGTGCCTCGAGCAAACCTGAGCGAAGCCCGTTTACGTGAGTGCCCCCTTGCGCTGTCGGGATCAGATTGACATAGCTCTCGGTCACGAGCTCTCCGCCTTCAGGCAGCCACTGCACAGCCCAGTCGACCGCCTCGTCGTTACCCGCCACTGAACCCAGAAAGGGTTCAGCAGGCAAAACTTCATAACCAACAAGCTCATTGGTGAGATAATCTTTGAGGCCCGATTCGTAATACCACTCGTAACTTTTCTCTTCTTCTTTGGTGGCTGTCTCATCAGTGAAAAACACTCTAAGACCTGGACATAAAACAGCTTTTGCCTTAAGCAAATGTTTCATTTTAGAGACAGAAAACTTTGGTGAATCGAAGTACTGAGGATCAGGTTTAAAGTTTATGAGCGTACCTGTATTTCTCTTCCCGACATTATCTTTAACCGCCAGGTCCTTCGATTTATTGCCGTTTTTAAACGACATGTGATGCAACTTGCCCTCGCGCTTTATGTACACTTCAAATTGAAGCGAAAGTGCGTTAACAACTGACACGCCGACGCCATGCAGACCACCGGAGAATTTATAATTATCGCTATTAAACTTAGCGCCAGAGTGAAGCCGGCTCAATATCAGCTCGACACCTGAGACTTTTTCTTTTTTATGTATGTCTACCGGCATACCCCGGCCATTGTCACCCACTGACATGGAACCGTCTTTTCGAAGCGTGATTCTTATTTCGTTCGCATAACCTTCAAGCGCTTCGTCGACGCTATTGTCAATCACTTCCTGAGCCAAGTGATTAGGACGAGTTGTATCTGTATACATTCCCGGTCGTTTTCTGACGGGATCTAGACCTTCCAAGACTTCTATTGAGTCAGCTTTATAGGAGTTATTTGCCATTTAATTTTTCAATCTAGTTCGTTCGGAGTGAACGCAAAGAAACATAAAAATGTAAACAGAGGATCTAATCAATTCTGTCTCATTGCGGCGTGGTGTGTCGGTTCCATCAGGAACGCGAACCGCCCGAGTATACAGGTCGAGTCGCTTTTATTCTTTAGAAATTTAGATGAGTCAGACGGAAATTAGGGTCTGATCGATACATGCTCGAGGGACCGACCTCTTTCAATACAAAAGGTCAACAACTCACCCAGAAATTTATTAATCTGAGACTTTTCGTCGGGCTGGAACATCTGACTATTTGGGGTGGCATATCTGTACTTAAAATTGCGATGTCGCTCGAAGCTGACGACCTCTGCCGATTTAGTATCGTGGTATACGCGTATTGTTAACAAAGGCCAACGTACCCAAGGCTTATCAGCTTCGTTTTCAACGCGCATTGTCATCATCGTGGTGTAGCGACAACGTTCAGTAATACGCAAGCTGACTCGGGCACCGTCTTCGGTCACGCCTTCGACGCCGAATTCTCGTAACTCCTCACTGTCCATAGACGAAAAAAGCCGCTTTAAGCGGATATAGTTTGCGTCGCATTCGGCCATATCTGAAACCAGATCTGGTACGTATTTTCGCTTTCTCGTCATTTCACTATCGCTTATTACAGTTACCACCAGGTTTAATCTTTCCCTTTACCTGTTGTTGAAAATAAATAGGTTCGTTGTCGCTGCGCGTTACGTCCTACCTGTTGTCACTAGCCTATCATATTTTGAGTGGAAAGAAGGCAGGCAATCCGCACCGCTATTTAGTCAGATATGCTTAAGGGTCCGGGATTTTTTGCGGCTAAGTTTAACCAGAATAGGCCGAGGTTCGTTATTCCATCGCCTGCACAATTAATTTTTCAACGCTATCCAAAGCGCCCTTATTGCGCTCCATCACTTGGCTGAGTGCTTCAACCCTTTGTCGCAACTCCGACTCCGAGCGCTGAACCCGCAGTATTTCCTCAACAATATCCGGCGCTGAGTGAACAATGTTCATTCCACCCGCATCAATAAATTGCTGCGCAATGTCATTTACATTTCTAATGTGCGGCCCCATCCAGACAGGTAAACCAAAACTCGCTGGTTCCATCGGATTATGTCCGCCTATCGGCACTAGACTACCACCCACGAATGCAGCATCAGCCATACTAAAAAACGACATTAGCTCACCCATTGTATCCAATAAATATACGCGGGTAGCGGCATCGCAGGACCGCCCTTCACTGTGTTTTTGAGTGACGAAACCGTATTTTTTACACAGATTGAATACTTCGTCCGCTCTGTGAGGATGCCTGGGCACCAGCACCAACAGCATGCCGGGCACAGATTGCTCTAAAAGCGTTAATGCCTCAAGCATGACTTCCTCTTCCCCGTGATGGGTACTGGCAGCGACCAACACAAACCGACTTCGTAAACCGGCGGCGAGCAATTTAGACGCTGGGCTCTCTGTTTTGTCGTGCTCCACATCGAATTTGGTGCTACCGGTTACACTCAAATTCTGTCGCTTGAGTCCGAGCGCGATAAATCGCTCACCCTGAGATTCACTCTGAGCCGCTACGCAAAAGATGGATGCCATCATAGGGCCAGACAAAGCGCTGATTTTCTTGTAGCCCCGTGCAGATTTTTCCGACAATCGACCGTTAACAACGATAGTCTTAACACTGCTTTTAGCGGCGTAATGCAGCATGTTAGGCCACAGTTCAGTATCAATAATGATCAATGCTCTTGGGTTCGTCAGCCGCAAGAAGCGTTTCACAGCGCCGGGCGTGTCATAGGGCGCATAACGGTTCTCCACTTGATCACCCAGCAGTTGCGCAGCCCGTTCTCGCCCTGTTGGTGTCATATTCGTCATAAGCACGTCATAACCCTGACTCAGCAGTCTGCGCACGAGAGGGGCTGCTGCGATGGTTTCTCCCGCTGAAACCGCATGGACCCAAATCAATTGATGACTCTTCAAAGGATTACCAAAACCGAGTCGTTGTAAAAGGTCGCTTCTGTAGACAGGCTCTTTTCGGGAACGCCAAAACAGCCTGAGGAAAACAACAGGTAAAACCAGATAAAAGAAAAAACTGTAAAGGTATCTAGTCAAAGGGACAGTTCCTGCAGCCACTACCACAGCAGTACCCTCGCTTGAGGTGATACCAGGAGGAGAAAACATATTTTCCGTTTTCTATTTGAAAATCTACGTGTTCTATCAGTTTAGGTTTGGACCTGCGCGCATTACCGAAAGCATTAGTTGCATTTTGACTGGCGAGGGTCACCATCGCATTCACGCCTTTTTCTTCTACCCCTCGCGCAATGGCGTGTTTCAAAACGACCCCCAGACAACTTGGACACAGGCATTGCTCACCATCAATTTCGGCGACTTGTGGTAATCGGGGAAACCGTTTGCACCAGCAATCGGATGTTTCTTCTTCAGCCCCGCACGCTATATCAACGCCGCAATTGGCACAAAAGAGACCTGTGGCCCTCGCATTGTCACTTTGTTCTTCAAAACCCTGACTCATCTTCCAAGACATCCCAATCTAGCCCGGCCAATGTTATAATCTGTGGCAATTAAACCCAAGCGAAAGCCAATGCCAATTCAAACAGACACGCAAATCGCAATCATAGGTGGCGGCGTCTGCGGTCTTTGGTTGCTCAATCAGCTGTCGCGTGAAGGCTACCAAACACTGCTATTTGAAAAAGACGCGTTAGGATCCGGCCAGTCCCTCGCATCTCAAGGTATGATTCACGGCGGCATCAAATACACCCTCGGCGGCTTTACCACACCTGCTTCTGAGTCCATCGCGCGAATGCCTGAGGTCTGGCGGCAATGTATCAATGGGGATGGACCTGTCGACCTATCCAACGTTGAGATATTGTCCGAGAATTACCATATGTTTTCGGACGGCGCGCTGACATCAAAAGTCACCGCTTTTTTTGGAAGCAAATCCCTTCGGGGGCGAGTCAACGCGCTTGATCGTAAAGACTATCCGGAAGTGTTCCGAGACAAAGCTTTTAAGGGAAAGCTGTATGCGCTCGAAGATCTCGTACTCAACACCCAGTCTCTGCTACAGCAGCTTAGCGAACCCTACAGCACTTCAATCTATCGCGACGCACCCGCGGTAAACACAGACAATACAGGAAATGTCACGGGCATTACTCTCTCGACCGGAGAAACCATCACTGCTGAGCGCTATATCTTTGCAGCCGGCGCAGGTAATGCGGCATTACTTAACCATGCAAAATTAGCAGATATAACAATGCAACGCCGGCCGCTCCACCAGGTTGCTGCCAAAGGCAACCTGCCATCCATCTACGCTCACGCAGTCTCGATACGATCAGCGTCCAAACCGAGGCTTACTCTCACGACCCATCCTTGTTTGGACGGAGACAATGTCTGGTATCTGGGCGGCAATTTGGCAGAGACTGGTGTCGAAAAATCTGGCGAAGAGCAAATAGAGATCGCAAAAAAAGAAGTGAGGGATTTGTTACCCTGGGTGGATATCACCGATCTTCGTTGGACGAGTTTTCACATCGACAGAGCGGAGCCCGCGCAAAAAACGCATGCACGACCCGATTTTCCCTTTGTGCATCGTTCGGAAAACACGTTAACTTGCTGGCCAACCAAATTAACGCTCACACCTATGCTTGCCGAACAAGTGAGCCAGGCAATATCTATCGTCCCTTCCTCATCACCACCGCCAAAATACAACCTGCCACACGCAACGCTCGGTATATCACCTTGGGATAACCTATTTTGACAGCTTCAGACAACGCCACACTGAAGATCGATAGTTATCGTCGGCTGGGCGATTCGGACATCAGAGTATCGCCGCTCGGGCTAGGTACCGTAAAATTTGGCCGCAACATTGGTGTTAAATACCCCAGCAGTTTTTCCTTACCCACCGACGCCGAGTTGGCGCTGTTGCTGCAACATGCAAAGGCATTGGGCATCAATTTTCTCGATAGTGCTCCGGCTTATGGCACCAGCGAGGAGCGACTTGGCAAACTGATCGGGGGATCCCGCGATCAATGGGTCATTAGTACCAAAGTTGGCGAGCGTTTTATCGACGGTGTTTCGTCGTACGACTTCAGTGCCGATTCAACAACCCGAAGCATCGAGAACAGCCTGCGAAACCTTCAAACAGACTATCTTGATCTTGTTCTGATTCATTGCAACAAGCAGGACGTCGATAACCTTAACAACACCGAAGTGATTTCCGTACTTCGTCAATATCAAGAAAAAGGCTATATACGCTTGATTGGCGCATCAACAAATTCAGTCGAAGCCGGCATGCTCTCGATCAACGAACTTGATACCGTCATGATCACGTATAATGAACAGGAGAGTGATCAGGCCGCAGTTATCGCCCGTGCGGAGCAACTTGATAAGGGTTTGCTACTGAAAAAGGTGCTTGGCAGTGGCCATGCTGCCAACACTTCCGATGCATTACGATTTGCCATGTCATCGCCGGCCATCAGCTCGGCAGTTGTCGGCACAATCAATCCAAAGCATTTGAGCGCAAACGTAGATGCATTTGTGAAGATTACAAGTTCCTGATCTTCTCAACGATCGCTGTCGTTGAACAATCCTCAACCAGGTTTAGCACCGCGACTTCACCTCCGTATTCTTTGACGATGTCGGCCCCAACAACTTCTTCGATACCGTAGTCACCGCCTTTTACCAGCACGTCAGGCTTTAGTTTGGAGAGTAACGCCTCCGGCGTATCTTCAGAATACGAGACCACCCAATCGACGGCCGCCAGACCCGCTAGCATGGCTAGTCTTCTGTCCACACTATTGATCGGTCGACCTTCTCCTTTCAAACGATGAACGCTGTCATCATCATTCACAGCAACAATCAATCTGTCACCAAGCGCGTGGGCCTCAGTTAGATAGTCAACATGGCCAGCATGTAAAATATCAAAACAACCGTTTGTGAACACGATTTTTTCATTTCTGCTGCGCGCCTCTTCGCTCGTTTGGAGCAACTGCTCTTGGGTCATAACCCCTTTGCTGAAGCCCATGTCTTCTGCAAGTTCAAGTCTCAATTCGGGTCCACTAACGCTGACAATACCAGGCTTGCTCACGGCAAGACCCGCCGCAATGTTGGCAAGTCCGACGGCATCTTCGAGTGTTTCACCTGCACAAAGCGCGGTTGCCAGCGTGGCGACGACCGTGTCTCCGGCACCACTCAGATCGTAAACCTCTCTTTTGCGCGCAGGCAGATGCATCTCGGGTTTGTTTTTTTGTACCAGCGTTAAACCTTCACTGTCTCGGGTCACCAACAAAGCCTCTATTCCAAGCTTGTCGATCATGCCCCGACACTTTTCGACCAGTTCATTTTCAGATTCCCAGCTGCCTACAGATTTTATGAATTCGGTTCTGTTCGGCTTGATAATCGTGGCACCGGCATATTCAGAAAAGTCTTTGAATTTAGGATCAACCAGCACCGGAATGTTCTCTCGACGTGCCAATTCGATATAACTGGCAGGATTGCTAATAACCCCTTTATCGTAATCAGACATTATGACGATATCGCAGTTAGCCAACCCTCTGACGTACGAGTCTTCTAACTGACTAAACGGTGTGTCTTTAATTGCTTCAAAATCAGCTCGAACAAGTTGCTGTCCCTGACTGACAATTCGCAGTTTGGCCACCGTTTGGTAGGCCGAACTTGAGACACACAGATCCGCAATTCCGGCAGAGGAGAGTTTTTTGTGAATAATTTCACCGTACTCATCCTCTCCTAGCGTTGCGACCAATGCTGAACTAGCGCCAAGCGCAGAGACATTCAGCGCCACGTTTGCAGCACCCCCAAGACGATCTTCAACAACATCGACGTCAACTACCGGAATGGGTGCCTCGGCGGAAATTCTCGATGTCGCACCATGCCAATAGCGATCGAGCATTGCATCGCCAATGGTCAGCACTCTGGCATTGTCGAATCTGGGTATGTTCATTCTGGTTTTCTCTGTAGGTTAGTTAACAATGCACACGTGCTTATAATACATCAACTCCGATTATGAACGTGAGACTCGCTTGAGCTGCCGGAGTTCCATCATCGGTTTAAGACGCCAGAAATTGTGTCGAAACCTTTCACCACTATATTCCGTTTCGACTCGCGCCAGTGCACTAGCTGTCCTCGCTCGACGATCGTGCTCCGACATCGAAGCTATTTTGGAGATCATTCGAGAGAGATCATTGACACTATCAAGATCAAACAGCCAACCGGTATCTCTTACGACTTCCGCGGGACCGCTCGCGTTTGAGCTAATCACAGGCGTTTCTGCAAGCATGGCTTCAAGCAATACCACACCAAAAGCCTCGGCTTCGCCTGATGAAAAAACAAAAACATCGAGCGCGGGTAAATATCTGTATGCGTCGGTCACATGCCCGAGAAAGACAAGTTGATTTCCGAGCCCCAACTCTTGCGCCAGTTTCCTTAGCTTCATTTCCTCAGGGCCTGAGCCAATCAGCAACAGTTTTGCATCTTTAGGCACTGCTGACCGGGCGAATGCATTTAGCATTAAGGTGTGATTCTTCTTAACGACGAGTCTTCCCACTGTGCCAAACAAAAAATCATTAGGATCTAACCCCAGCTGCGCTCGTGCCTCATTACGACTCTTGAGTCGTGCTTTTTGATTAATATCAATCGCGTTATTCAAAGTGTACAGGCGACCCTGACTTTTTAGCCCGGGACAGTTGGATTCAACATCTCGCGTCACCGACTCTGAGACGCCCAACACGACAATCTGCTTTCGCCAGAAAGTCAGAAAAAGTGAACGGGTAATTCGCTTGAAAACTTTATGTTCATGAGCCACAGCTAACACAAGGTTCAAGTTAAAAAAATAACTCATCAACCCGGCTAGATAGATCGACTTGTAGCGATGAGCGATTGCCACGTCAAAGGATGATCGACTAAACAATCGATACACCCGAAAAATCGTTGTCCATTTGATACCACTCAGCGATCCTTCACCTTGGTCAAGGAAAACGACCTCGTTACCGCCGGTTCGTGCAGCAACATCTTCGTTCGGTTTTCCCCTGAGATACAACGTCGTGACATGTGCGTTTTCAAAAGCAGCGTTGTACTGCTGGCATATCGCCTGAAAAGGACCTTCATAATCGTGACAAATTTGAACAACTTTCAGGTCCGCGCCGAAACTGGTGTTCGGAGTCGCCATCACGTTATATTTCCTGACCTTTGGTTACTAACAAATCTTCAAGCACCATGTATTGCAGATCAGAGCCAAAGAACATTTCCAGCGCATCCCTTGGGCTACACACCATCGGTTCACCGCGTCGATTAAGCGACGTATTCAATACAACACCATTGCCGGTAATCCCCTGCAGCTTGGTCAGTAAAGCATGGTATCGCGGACTCGTATTTGCGTGCACGACCTGAATTCTTGCGCTTCCGTCTTTGTGGATAACCTCTGGCATCTTCTCCTTCCACTCGTCCGCGACGGTAAAAGTCATCGTCATAAAGTCGGCAGGGTGATTGGAATCGATGATTTCTTCAGCAACCGAGTCCAGCACACTGGGACAAAAGGGTCGCCATCGCTCTCTAAACTTTATCTGACTGTTAATCTTGTCAGCGATCCCAAGTTGGTCTGCCCTGCCTAGGATACTTCTGCCACCTAATGCTCTGGGACCAAATTCCATTCGCCCCTGAAACCAACCTATGGGATTTCCTGCTGCAATCAGTTCCGCGGCCCTGGCAGCGACGTCTTCGAGTAGTTCAAACTTGGGCCTTTCTGGGTGCGCTTCACACGCCTGAATACAGTTTTCGTTGGTATAGTCTGGCCCCAGAAAAACATGCTTTAAAGCTTCCGGTTCGACGCCTCTTTTCCAGCTTGCGTACGCTGCGGCACCGACCGACGTACCCGAATCGTTAGCAGCAGGTTGAACGAAGAGTTCATTCACGTAGGGAAGCTCAAGAATTCTCTGATTAAGCCTCACGTTCAAGGCACCACCACCTGCAAATGCTATCTTCCCCGTTTCGCGCAATATGTCACCGAGGTAATAGTCAATCAGCTTTAGAGAAATCGTCTCAAACATTTGCTGTATCGAAGCTGCGTAATGGACATAAGGGTCGTCGGCAATGTCACCTTTTCGTCTTGGCCCCAACCAATCAACTAGCGCCTGACTAAAGTAAAATCCTTTTCCACCTTCCTTGTATCGGCGGAGGCCAACGGTGTTTACCAGCTTTGTATCAACCCTGATATCTTTACCATCAAACTCAATCAGCCTAGATAAATCGTACAGATCGGCATTTCCGTAAGGCGCCATACCCATCACCTTATACTCACCGTCAAGCATCTCAAACCCAAGATACTCTGTGAAAGAGGCGTACAACTGCCCCAAAGAGTCAGGATCGTAAAATTCCTTAATTTTATGTATCACACCATTTTCGCCATAACCGAAGAAGGTCGTCGCGTATTCGCCTTTTCCATCGATACCGAGAATCGCTGTCTTTTCTTTAAAGCCACTCAGATGGTAGGCACTGCTCGCATGTGCAAAATGATGTTCGATCGCGTCAAACTCGACTTGGCGCCAGTCAACGTTAATTGCCTCAAGTAACTCTCTCACTCGACGTATGTATCTTCGATATCGACGGTTGCCGTTAAGTAACACATCGATGACGCGATCCGGCGCGTACCAGTACCTTTTCGCGTAATGCCACCGTGCAGGAGAAAGCAAACTGATTTCAGCATAGGGTAAGGCGACAACATCGATATCAGATGGCTTGATACCCGCGTATTCTAGACAGAATCTAGCAGCTTCGACCGGCATATAATGGGCGGCATGTTTTTTTCGTATTAGCCGTTCTTCCTCGACAGCGGCCACGAGTTTTCCATCGATATAGAGTGCCGCAGAGGGATCATGGCTTAGAGCGCCGGACAATCCGAGAATGATTAAAGACAATACAGATTTCCGTGGAGAACGAGACTGTCCTAATGTTACCTTATTGGCGCCCGTTCGTCTGCATTATTCAGCATTTGAAGCGACTTTGACCTGACTCAGCAGGCCTTCAAACAGGCTTGCAACTTCGGGCTGATCTTTCCAGTTTTGCATAAATCTATCGAGATCCTTGCTGAATGCTCGATGAAAACTTGCTTGCGTTTTATGCTCCCGCATCGCGTCAAGGTCGATGATCACGGGTCCGTCTTTTGCCATCAGGAAATTAGTTGCTTTCAGGTCACCGTGAGTAATTTTGCTTTGGGACAGGTCGTGTAAAATTTTCGCCATTGCTTCAAGTTCTTCGTTCGGCTTTTTCGTATTCCTCAGACATTCGAGCGCATCAACGCCCTCGATATACTCGGTAATCAGGTAGGCCGTACCTCGAACAACGCCGGCGCGGTTCTCAATCATCGCAATGGGTTTAAGCGAGCGAATACCCAAAAATTCCATTCGATAAGCATTCGACCAAGCTGTCCAGGCTCTGCTTTTTCTGAAAGCGCGACGAATAGCATGCCCTGGCCCTTTGAGGTTATATCGCTTGATGACCAACGATCGATTACCCGTTTGCACAAGCGCTACGGTAGCGGAATTTCCGTTTTTCAGTAACTCCCCTTGCCCCATATGGTAATCCGGGTCTTCAAGAATGGGCAACAAATCGTCATCAAGCGCACTTCTCTCGCAGACTTGATATCGGTTGAAACGCTGCTCGCAGGCAAACCGCGTGCAGTCCCTAAAAACCTTATCGAGATAGTCTTTTTTTCGGCTTTCTCGATTTTTCACAACCTCCAAAAGCAGCGCCTCGACTCTTCGCTCGTCCGCATCCCACCTTCTCACAGCTTCATAGGCGGGTAGCACGATGCTGACAAATTCGTCGAAGCTCGCATAAAATTGTGCAAAAAACCAACCCAGATTGCGCAGGCTCAGACCTACCGGCAGTTCTCCGTTGGTTATTTTGCTAATACCGCCTCCGTCGATGGTGAATAGACGGCCATTGGACAACAAGAAGTTCGCGAGATGGATATCTTCCTGCACGATACCTTTTTTGTGTAGGCGGGCGATCACGATCATTGCCCGAGTGAGCATATCGACTCTCTCATCATCACCCTTCGCCTCACGCCAGCGATCGAACAGACCGATGGCATCTGGCAGATATTCAAAGGCGAGAATATCGCTCCGACCACATGCACTTTTGCCTTGCCAGAGAAGCGCAGGGGTATTGACCTCCGCATCGGCGATATGGCTCACCCCGGCAAGCTCGCGGTCTTTATTTCTTAGCGACGCTCGGCCAAGGAAAATTTTTACAAGAACATCTTTTCCTTCAAATTCTGCGAGCGCAACAATCCGCTTACCCGGCAGCAACCTGAATATGTGTTTACATACAAGTAATGCCGAATGACCTGAGTTTTTGATTTCCATGCAGAAGGGTGTTTCTACGGCCCTTCCCAATTTGATCAATTTTTTTGGATCAACAGTATCCATAACCGTTATTTGGCGTCCCTCGCCTGTCCTCTTTGTTAACTATTTGGATCATCACAATTTCCGTGTGTGCGGCTTTTGCCTGTTATTATCTTCATGGAGCCCAGCTGCCATGGCCGGGAATCAATTCATTAGCGTTAGCTCTTTAGATTAAGCCCTGACCGGGCGCCATACAACCATAGTTCGACTTTGGTCGATGATAAGATAAATGATAAAAAAACGAAGCACTATACGCTAAATGAATATCTATAATTTTTCGTCTTGTACTCGACATCACACCTAGTATTCAGTGAATCCTACCTCCCTTCGAAAAATGTCAGAACGTGCTTAATCGTGCGCTTGTCCTTTGCCCTAAGCCTATCTAACTTCTTGTAGTCTTTGTAAAACCTTAATCTCTGTGTCTTGGAAAGAAATTCTTTTGCGGTCCGGTCCAAGCAGGCTAAATCTTTCACCACTCCCCGATCAAAAAAGAACCTGGTTTTTATCGAACCATCTGGGCAATCAATGATGTAAACCTCCGGGTCCTGGTTGAAATTGACCAGTATATTGCGCAATTTAAGGTCTCCATGAACAAAACCCTGTTCATGTAACAGGCATGTGTATTTTGCGATCTTCCGCGTTACCGTGCCAAGCCATAACTTATCTTGCTGCTGTTGTTGTCCCGACTTCAGGACAATAGCCATATCTAGCGTATTTTCCAGCTCTTCTATCACCAACGCACCAATCCGATCGCCAGACGGCTTTCTGCGCTCACCAAAAGCGACTAAACGTGCCGTAGGAACACCTATCTGCCTAAAATAGGCGCTATTTTCCCACTCGGCTCTAACCCGAGACCGACCAAGCCGTCGCCGGAAGTGTCTGCCGCCCCGATGATATTTTTTTATATAGTATTTCGATTCTCCAACGCTCACTCGAACGAGGGTACTCATGTCGGAGGTATTGATTTGCTCACCCTCAAGGCCCAACACCAGATCAAGATTTTCGAACAGCTTGCTTTCTAGTGCCGTGGGGTCGAGGAGTTGCCAAGTACCCTTCATATCTTTCCTATTTGAACGACATCAAGAGGGGAGAGAGTTGAGAATGATTCTTCAAATACAGCTTCTGCGCCCGAACCAGTACTTCGCGCCAAAACACACCGTCTTCCGTTAGCGTGCGTCGCAATGACTTATCCGAGTAGGCACGCATAAATCTGAACAAATCAAAAACATTCAGGGCGTTCTCTTCAGCAGCGGAGAATAATAGACTTCCAACGTCCTTGACACGCCAACGCACTGGCGTTTTTTCCCGGATCTGCGCTCTGTGCAAGTCGATGATGTACAACGTCGGTACCTTTTTGTCTTTGTCCTCAAGCTGAAGATGGAAATGACAAATATAACAATCTCTGTGATTTACCCCAGCGTCATGCATGAGGCGAGTAAGCCGGGCAACCACGGGTATCAAATTGTATTTCCTAGAAACCGTCAACAGCCCTTGCCGACAACAATCCTCTAAGCTAAGCGTGTTTAGCAAGGATTTGGTGACAATACTTGAACGTCGGGTCGCTGGGTTGAAACCTACAGTCGAGAGACCCACAACAGTTGGGACCGGAACCCCGCGTTGCTTGAGTAATTTAAGCGCCTCGTGCTCGTTACTTGCATCCGTGACAGGCAACTTGAACTGAATGAGGTTCTTGAGTATTTCTTTCCACCCTACGCCGTAGTGCAGCTTGGCGAAATAAAACTGATCAGACAACTCGAAACGGAATGTTCGTCTGGTTTTTACTTTTCGATATTCCTCACCCTCGAGCATATCGAGCGTTGTAAACAATTCCTCGGGGCCACCTGCAAGCTTTTTCAGCTCCAGCGCGACAAACCCAGCGCCATCAACAGATGATTTTCTTTCTGCTGAGCGAGGTAGATTCGGGCGACTCATGTGACAATTTTTCCTGCATGAATCAACCCCTGTAGCGCTTCAAACACTCTCTGGGGCGTACTATCAGAGAAACAGGGTGGATGAAATTGACTCAGCTTACCAGGCTGATGCAGACATTCCCGCCGAAGACATGGCACGCAATCAAGCTTACTCTCCCTGATCACTTTCTGATGAGCACCGCACGGACCAGTCAGCTCAGGACTGGTAGCGCTATACAAAGCGACCAATGGTTTGCCCATGGCGTTGGCTAAATGACCAAGCCCGGTATCGACCGTCACAACACCGCTACTTTCTGCAATCACCTCAACGATGTCAGACAAACCCATTGGTGGAAGTACGCGCGCACAGGTTGAAGCTTCCGCTATCTCCGTTGCTCTCTTTTGTTCAATTTGATCGCCATACGTCATGACGACTTCGTACCCTGAAGACTCAGCCAGAACAACAAGTTGTTTCCAATACTCAACTGGCCACAGTTTCGTCTCCCAAGTAGTACCGTGAAGAAAAAATAGCTGCTTTTTCGAGGGCTTATCGTTGGACAAGCCAAAGACTGGTAATGACTCATTCAACTCATAGCCGAGCGAATAGGCAAATAATGTCCTTAACCGCTCTACTGCATGCATCGTGCGCGTGATGTTTAACCGGTCGATATAAAATCGACTGACAACACTTTCTTTAGCGCTTTTTTCGTCAAGACCGGCCATGGGGCCTTTAGCTAACCAACCTATTATGGCGCTCTTGACCAACCCCTGACCATCTATAATTAGATCGTATTTTTGCTTTCTTAGGTCAATGACAAAGGCGATCAGCTCCATAAAATTGCGAATCCAGTTATCTCGCCAGCGTCTAATAGAAACGGGAATTACACGTTCCACCGCAGGATGCATTGCCGGTATTTCTGCGTACGCTTCTTCGACCACCCAATCGATTTGCAGGTCTTGCCTGCTGAAAACTGCATCAGTAATCGCGGGAAGCGTGTGCACTACATCACCCAGAGAGGAAGTTTTGATGACCAGCACTCTCATAATCTCAACTCACCTCGATAACCGGTGTTACTCGCGCTAACACTTGAGCCGGGCTTAGATTGTTCAGGCAATCCATGTGCCCCAAGGGGCAGGTTCGTTTGAAACATGGACTACAATCAAGGGATAGATTCACAATATCAACTTGCTCTGTTAAAGGTGGTGTAAAGTCAGCAGAGGTAGATCCATAGAGCACAACGGTGTGACAACCTATCGCTGCGGATACATGCATTAGTCCGGAGTCGTTGGAAATAACGCAGGCGCATCGGCCCATAATATCAACGACATCAATTAACGACGTCTTGCCGGTTAAATCGGTTATGTGATTACGTGCGGCAGCGGGCGCAAAGTCAACAATCACCTGTCCGCTCGGCTTGTCTGCATTACCTCCAAAAATCCAGACATCCGCCCCTTTCTTTACCAGTTCAGACGCAAGTACTGCGTAATGCCGCTCAGGCCAGCGTTTGGCTTCGCCAAATTCTGCGCCCGGACAAATCCCAACCACAGGTCGCTTTGTTCGTAAATTAAACTGATCAAGTAGACATTCTTGCTGCCCAAAATCTATCTTCAGCTTGGGATATTCGGAAACGACCGGCGGCTTGTTTTCGAATGAGTCAACAGAGGATAGCGCGGCAAAACGATCGATCATCCGAGGCATACGTCGCTTGTCGAGCAGATGCATGTCGTTAATCAAACCATACCGATACTCACCCCGAAAACCTGTGCGCGTTGGTATACCAGCAAAAAATGGCACAAGTGCCGACTTTAACGAATTGGGCAAAACAATGGCCCGTTCGTAACCTCTTTTCGAAAGTTTTCTTGCCACCAATCGCCGATAAGCAAGTCCGAGTTCCCCATGCCCGACATCGAACTCAAACATTTCGGAGACTTCAGCCATACGACTCACCATCGGCAAACTAGCTTTTGGCGCAAGTACATCAATTCGCTGGTCAGGCTTTTGCGATTTCAAACGCTTAAATAGCGTCTGAGCCATGATCATATCGCCCACCCAAGATGGACCGACGATCAATGTTGAACTCAAGCGGCATTACCCTTGTAAGGTACGCCTTCAGCATAGACGGTGCCGCTCCATTCCGGATGTTCGGCTCTTTTACCTCTAACCTGATCAAAATACATTGTTTGTAATTGCTCGGTCAGGGGACCACGGGACCCGCTGCCTATTACTCGACCGTCGAGTTCGCGAATAGGCAACACCTCTGCCGCGGTGCCAGTAAAAAATGCTTCGTCGGCGACGTAAACTTCATCGCGCGTGATGCGCCTCTCTATCACTTTCAAATCGAGCTCTGCCGCAAGATCAAAAATCGTGGCACGAGTGATCCCCTCAAGACAAGATGTGAGTTCGGGTGTGACTAGTTGGCCGTTCTGTACGAGAAAGACATTCTCGCCACTTCCTTCCGCAACATAGCCTTCGTTGTCCAGCAGCAGCGCCTCATCGCAACCGGAATCAATCGCCTCTTTCAGCGCCAACATCGAATTTATGTAATTTCCGTTGGCCTTTGCTTTACACATCGTGATGTTGACGTGGTGGCGCGTGAAAGAGGATGTACGCACCTTGATTCCTTCTTCGGTTGCTTCTGGCGACATGTAATTAGGCCATTCCCAACCGGCAATAATACAGTGTGTCTTTAACCCCTCAGCCCGCAATCCCATGCCTTCTGACCCATAGAAACACATCGGGCGAAGATAACCCTCGTCAAGATTGTTCTCACGAATGACCAACTTTTGAGCTTCAGATATTTGGTCTTTAGTAAAAGGGATATCCATGTTGAGTATGTGCGCAGAACGAAACAGCCGATCGGTGTGATCGTCAAGGCGGAATATGACGGGGCCTTTGTCAGTGCAATAGGCACGCACCCCCTCGAATACGCCCAAACCGTAATGAAGTGTGTGCGTTAGCACGTGAACTTTTGCTTCGCGCCAATCCACCAGCTCGCCATCGATCCAGATAACGCCATCTCTGTCGTCAAATGCTGCAGACATTGCCTATAACCTTTAAAATTTGATAATCCGATAGTTTACACTGACAAGGGGGTAAGTTTCACCGGTTAGCACAACCAACAGGCGCTAAAAACCGATGATAGATCAGAATCCCAGATGGTCCTGCCAAACTTTCATGACCTGCTGGCGAAACGCGTTCAGTTTATCGAAAGAGATAATTTGCCCACCCAACCACTGGTAATGCACCGCTGCTCTGTAGCCGAGATAGGCTTGCTGAAGCAGCGTTTTTTCCTCTTCATCGACGATCCCATGTAATTCTAGGTCATCAAGCTGGCGCATCACGTCAGTCCAGCGGGTCAACAACGGATGAGTATTCGCGGCATTCAACATTTCGAACTGAATCAGGAATTCAATATCGACAATCGCTCCCACGTCGTGCTTGAGATCAAAGCCCGTCACACTGACCCCAGACATGCGTTCTAATTTTGCCGCTTCGAGGTCTGACTCCGCGTTCGCCTTAAATTGGTCATCACTGACGTTGGTGAGGTGAGTTCGCATCCTATTTCTCATTGTCACCACGTGATGTCGCAATTCAACGGTATCTCTTTTCTGGAGCAATATCGCCTCTCGGATTGCCTGAAAAGGCGCTCGCAAGTTTTCCGCTCCGGCAACATAACGCGTCCGGACAAGTGCCTGATGCTCCCAGGTCCAAGCTTCTTCAAATTGATAACGTTTGAAGGCTGCCATCGTACTCACCAGCGGCCCTTTATTACCGCCGGGTCGAAGACGCAGGTCGACCTCATAAAGCACACCAAATTGGGTGTAGCTGGTCAGTATGTGAATAAATCTTTGGGCAAATCGGTTGATGTAAACATTATTTTCAAGCCGCCTTGTTCCATTAGTCTCTCCCTTAAGATTGACATCGTGCACCAGCGTTAGATCGAGATCAGAACCATAACTTAATTCTTGCCCACCCAGCTTGCCATAGGCAATCACTCCAAAACCCGGACCCAGCGCCTCACCTTCAGCACTACAAGGTTCACCAAATTTGACCTTCAATTGATCAAACGTAAGCGTCACCACTCTATCTAAAATTACTTCAGCCACGTTACTCAGCGCCCCGGACGCTTCCATCAAAGGCAGCGCATCTAGCAACTCAAGCGCCGCAATCCGCAGAACGACACTACTTTTAAACTGCCTTAGCGTGTCCATCTGAAGCTCAAGATCGTGCGCTTCAACCTCTTCAAGCCGCTTGTTTAACTCCTGCTCAAGCTCCTTTCTTTCGAGCACTACGTCATGAATCTGTCGATCCGTCAGGTCGTAAAGTAAAACCGGAAATTCAGATAGTCGTGTCGATATCCAATCACTCATGGCACAGAGATGAACGCAACGCTTTAGCGCATCGCCGTTTTCCAACAGGAAAGAGATGTAGGTGCTTCGACGAGTGATCGTGTCAATCAGTGGCAACAGGCGATCCAGCGTAATCTCTGGTTGAGACTCTTTTGCCACCAAACTCAGCAACACTGGCATCAGTCGATTAACCCTAGATTTGCTCAATTCCTGCAAGTCCCGGCGCTGCAACTTGTGCAAAAAATCACTCAAATTTTCTGACGTTCTTTGCGCGTTTTCAAAACCTACAGTTTTGAGGAGCCTGACAGAATCATCAGATGCAGGATCGCGCCAAAGAGAAAACCAGAATAAATTGCCCTCGACCTGCTCTTGTTTCTCTGCGCTATTTGCTGTCATTAACTCGGAAAAAACTGCCCGAACAAGACCGCGATGAATCTCTAACTGGGTATAGTATGCATCGAAATCAGCGTAACCCATCGCCACCGCCAATCGGAGCCGAGACGCAGGTTCGGTTGACAGCAACTGGGTCTGGCGATCGTTTTCAGCCTGAATAACGTGTTCACTATTTCGCAAGAATTCGTAAGCGCTTAGTAGATGTCTGACTTCTCCCTCGGGCAAAAACTTAAGCGACGCAAGCGCATTCAGATTAAGATCAATCTCGGGCGTTTGAAGCACCGGATGGCGACCACCCCAGATCAGCTGAAGCGCCTGTGTAATAAATTCTACTTCTCTGATCCCCCCGGGTCCCAACTTCAAATCATGATAATGCTGTTTGTTTTCAACTTGAGTATCTATTAGCCCCTTCATTTCACGAAGAGATTCCAGCGCGCCATAATCGAGATGTCGTCGATAAATAAAAGGTTTTAACCAGGAGAGAAACGTTTTTCCCTGTTCAATATTTCCTGCAACTGGGCGGGCTTTTATAAAAGCGTAACGCTCCCAATCACGTCCTTGCTCGTAAAAATACTTCTCCATCGCAACACTGTTAAGAATCAACGCACCACTTTCACCATAGGGCCTTAGCCTCATATCCACACGAAAAACAAAGCCTTCGGCATTGACCTCATCTAATGATTTTATAATGTGTCGACTGGTACGAAGAAAAAACTCCTGATTACTTAACTCTTTGCCTGTCGGAGAAACAGCGAGACCAGGCTCATCGTAGAAAAATATCAGATCGATGTCGGAAGAAACATTTAGCTCCCGTGCACCGAGCTTCCCCAGCGCCAGGATCGTCATTTGCTGAACTGCGCCGGTCTCTGCGCCTATTGGCTCACCATATTTTAAACAGTTAGCTTTGTAATGAATATCGTGAGCTGCGACAAGGCAAGCATCCGCAAGACTTGAGAGATCATTGGTTGTTTCGCTCAGATTAGCCAACCTTGTTAGATCGCGGAAGATGATCCTGATCATCTCCCTGCGCCGCACTTTGCGGAGCACGTGATCAAGAGATTCTAGATCTGTGTGAGCTAAAGCCTCACTATAGTGGTTGCCGGTGTATTGCCTCTGCAAATCCCCAGACTCGAGCAACTCGTGCACGAGCTTAGGGTCGATTTGCAAACAGTTATAAACATATTTACTGATAGTGCAGACGAATTTAAACTGCTCTAACAGCTTTTCTTCGTTGTCAGGACAGGATTCGTCGATGTGATTTGATATGTCTTCGCCGAGCTCCGCAAGCAAAACCGAATCGATCATTCTGTACCTGAGAAAGGTGCTACTCTTAGCACTTCCGCGACAGTTGTCATACCCGCTGCAACTTTCATAGCCCCACTTAACCTTAGGGTTTTCATTCCTTCTTTCATGGCAGATCTGCGTAGCTTACCAACATTGACACCAGCATTTATCAGAGGCTTGATGCCATCCGTCAGCGGCAACAACTCATAAATTCCTTGTCGGCCCATAAATCCGGTCTCTCGACACTCCAAGCAGCCAACTGGCTGATAAACCTTGTTTGGCAGCTTCATTTTCCACGGTGTTGTCAGCGTCTTCCAGACATCAGGGTCACTGTCGCCAACAGTTTTACAATGTGGGCAAAGTGTACGCACGAGGCGCTGTGCCATAACGCCCAAAACCGTTGCTTTTATCAGATAGGGCGCGACGCCTAATTCAAGTAATCGAGTTATTGCTAAAGGCGCGTCATTAGTATGCAGCGTGGATATCACCAGATGGCCAGTAAGCGCGGCCTGAATTGCCATCTCTGCTGTTTCAAGATCTCTAATCTCGCCAACCATAATAATATCGGGATCCTGTCTTAACAACGCTCGAACGCCATCGGCAAAATGCAGGTCAATGTTTGAATTGACCTGCATTTGATTAAAGCTTGGCTCAACCATTTCGATGGGATCTTCAATCGTACAAACGTTCACGTCCTCTGTTGCCAGTTGTTTGAGGCTGGAATAAAGAGTAGTGGTTTTACCGGAGCCCGTGGGTCCCGTCACAAGCACTATGCCGTTTGGATTTTTAACCATGCCCTGCCAACGGTCGAAATCATCATCCGCAAGGCCTAACTGCTCGAAGGTCTTTAGCAATATGTCCGGATCGAATATCCGCATCACCATCTTCTCTCCGAAGGCGGTGGGCAATGTCGACAATCTTAATTCTATTTCATGATCGTCTTGAGTCTTTGTTTTTAAGCGCCCGTCCTGCGGCCTGCGCTTTTCCGCAACATCCATTCTGCCAAGTGTTTTTATTCGACTTATCACCGCGGTCATTACCGATGAGGGCAACTCGTACACTAAGTGCAACACCCCATCAATCCTGAATCGAATCCGGCCTTTCTCTCTTCTTGGCTCCAGATGTATATCACTTGCTCTCTGAGTAAACGCATACCCCAATAACCAGTCCACTATGTTAACAACATGGGCATCATTGGCTTCCATCGCGTCAATATGACCGAGCTCAAGCATCTGCTCTAAGTTCGATAAAGAACTAGTGTTCAGACCTTGCGCGTTCGCCTTACTCACGGATTTCGCCATTTGGTAAAATTCGTTGGTATAGCGCCGGACATCTGCCGGGTTTGCAATCACACGGGTGAGCACTTTTCCGGGCTGCGACTGCATGATTGTCGCTTCCCATCCGTAAACGTAGGGCTGCGCGCAGGCAATGACGACTTCATCATCCCGCACTTCCAATGCCAGCAGTTCGTGTCGCTTCGCAAACTCAGCTGACATTACTTTCGTCACAATTGTTGCATCAACCTTCAGCGGGTCGATTCTCTTGTAAGGTTGCTTGGCACGTTCACACAGCCAATGTGTGAGGGTTTCTAGGTCAAGATTTTTCGCTGGATTTTGCTGATCCACCGGTTCTTGCTCTGCAATGAGTTCTATCGGATGCCAAACGAGTTGTTCTTTGGTCCTGCTTCTGAGGCTGAGCATTTCTGCATCAGAGGTTGATAGTCTGCCATCCGTCACAAGGTCATTAAGCACACTGCGAAGATTCAACGTGATATCTGGTTTGTAATCTTTGGCTTCCTGATTAGTCACAATGGGCGCTCTCGGTTTGGCGGTCAAAATTAGCAGGCTGCCGTTCACTGAACCGGACACTGCAGTGGATAGCTTACACCTTAATTGACGCCACGGCACATCAGGCTGAGAATGGGGTGCGCGTATAAATATCGTCCGGATTTGACTCGATATTCGCTAAAAGCGCTTTAGCATCTGAACGCCACGATGATTGATCCCATAGGCGGTGGTACCGTGTTCGTAGACTATGCCGACCCCCCATTTGTTGCCTACCTTCGCTTGGCCGAGATAAAGGCTTTCTGTGACCTCCCAGCCCCTAATTCGAAAATCAGATGATAATTTCTTTCTGTAGAGTCCCGCTGACTTTACGTCTTCGAACCTGAAGGTTGCTGGCAGATCAAGCTTCAATTCTCTGAAAGTGACGACCTCATCGGCTGTACTACCGTGACTGAAGCCAGTGAGGATAAAAAATAGCGATATCAGATTGGCGATTCGAATATTCATACTTAGCAGGCTATCAGCAAATATCCAGCAGAAACTGGAGAATTCACTAGAACCAAGGGAGACCCGCGGGAGTAACGATGGACGGCCCCACAATGTCTTCATTTTGCAATGGAACGCTGAAGATTCCCTCACACTCGTCTGTCGTAAGTTGTACACTCCCGTGTTCTGATCCGGAGCACATTTAATGGCAAGCAACACACAGATTCCAACACTTCTCGAGATGGCTGAGGCCTTGGTCGCAATTCCTTCCGTAAGCAGTGTTTTGCCGTCGATTGACCAAAGCAACCTGCCAGTGCTCGAGACGCTAGCCAATTGGCTGAAGCCGCTGGGCTTCGCCGTTGAAATCCTGCCGATTGCCGGCCGCCCCGGCAAAGCCAATCTCATTGCAACCCTAGGCCGAGGTAAGGACGGGCTGGTTTTCTCAGGTCACTCCGACACGGTGCCATTTGATGAACATCTCTGGCAAACCAACCCCTTTACGCTAACAGAGCGCGACAACAAACTGTATGGCCTCGGCAGCTGTGACATGAAAGCCTTTTTTGCACTGGTCATTACCGCGCTGGCACCTTATCTCGATAAACATTTCAATCACCCGCTGACGATTATAGCGACTGCGGACGAAGAGTCCTCAATGAGCGGCGCCCGCGCACTCAATGCTGCTGAGTTATCGGGCGCACGCTACGCCATTATCGGGGAACCCACTAATCTTTCCCCCGTTTTTCAGCACAAAGGGATTATGATGCTGTCACTCAGAATCGAAGGAAGCGCCGGACACTCGTCTAACCCGGCACTTGGGAACAACGCGATTGAAGCGACAACTCTAGTCATCGGCGAACTGGGTAAATTTAGGACAGAACTTGCCAACCGCTACCAAAGCCCAGCATTCGAAGTACAGGTGCCAACGCTAAATCTAGGTTGCATTCATGGTGGAGACAACCCTAATCGTATTTGTGACCACGTAGAGCTCGCTTTTGATGTCAGAGTGTTACCGGGGATGGACAACACTAATATAATGGCAGAAATCAGTGATCGTCTTGAACCGAAGCTTAAAGATCAGGGATACAAGTTTAACTTGGAGTTATTTCACCCGCCGGTGCCCGCATTTAAGTCTGTTGGACACAACGCCGATGAAACGCTGGTTGCTGCGGCTCAACGGCTATCGGGCTTTGAACCAGCCAGCGTCGCATTTGCGACTGAAGCGCCATTTCTGACCGATCTCGGCATGGAAACCGTTGTGCTGGGGCCCGGTTCAATTGATCAGGCTCACCAGCCAAATGAATTTCTCGCATTGGACCAACTTGATCCAAGTATTGCTATACTACGCGGCCTAATTGAGAAGTACTGTTTATTATAAACTTCAGTGCACTGTGAACAATGACCATGACTGACAATATATCCCACGTAAAATGGTTTCGAGATTCCTCTCCCTATATCAATGCACACAGAGGCAAAACTTTTGTTTTGCATCTCGGGTCCGAGGCGCTCGGTAATGAAAACTTTCCCAATATCGTAAGTGATATCGTTCTTCTCAACAGTCTCGGCGTCCGGCTCGTCGTCGTTTTTGGTGCCTCCGGTCAAATACGCGAGCGTTTATTAACTGCCGGAGACGAATCCGCTGCGAATTTCGAGTTGGGTAAAAGTGTACTGACACCCGCGCAGCTCCCTCTGGCACAGGAAGTTATTGGCAGGCTCAAGTCAGAGCTCGAAGCCCGGCTATCTATGGGTTTGATCAATAGCCCTCAGCATGGGTCGGACCTGCTCGTCACGTCTGGAAATTTTATAAAGGCAAAACCCCTCGGCGTCATCGACGGCATCGACTATCACCACACTGGAACCGTTAGAAACGTCACGACCGATGCAATCCGTCAACAACTGGAAACTTCTGTTGTGTTAATCCCACCGGTGGGATATTCATTATCTGGTGAAGTTTTCTGTATGCACGCCAAGGAAATGGCAACTACCATCGCTGTTGAACTAGGTGCAACAAAACTCATATTCTTTACCGAACAAAACGGCATTCCAGATCAAACCGGTGCGCCTATAAGCGAACTATCAATAGATCAGCTGAATGATCCTGCGTACAAGGATTCTGATGAGTTGCAGCTCGCCAGAAAAGCCTGCCAACAAGGTGTCTCTCGATGTCACTTGCTAAGCTATCAGTACGACGGCGCTTTGCTTGAAGAGCTTTACACAAGAGATGGCGCTGGCACCCAGATAATCAGAGAAAGCTACGAACAAATTCGCCGAGCAAACCCTGCAGATGTCCCGGGCATTATAGAGTTGATCTCTCCACTTGAAGAGCAAGGCTTACTTGTAAAACGTTCTCGGGAATTGCTTGAATCGGAACATCATCTGTTCACCGTGTGCGAGCGTGACGGTATGATTGTAGGCTGCGCCGCTCTGTATCCTTTCGACAACATGGCTGAACTCGCCTGTCTGGCAACTCATCCAGATTATCGGGACAATAATCGAGGTGAACTGCTGCTTGCCGCTATCGTCGCGCAGGCAAAGCGACAAAAATTAGAAACCCTGTTTGTGCTGACAACTCAAACAGTGCACTGGTTCCTAGAGCGTGGTTTCGCCTCACAGTCACTCGATTCTTTACCTGATTCCAGAAAATCACTTTACAACTACCAACGTAATTCAAAGCTACTTGCACAGAAGCTGAACTAGTACAGCCAGGAACAAACAATGCCAAGATATCGTTCAAAAACATCAACCCATGGTCGAAATATGGCAGGAGCACGCGCACTGTGGCGAGCTACCGGCATGAAAGACGATGATTTTCAGAAACCGATTATCGCTATCGCAAATTCGTTTACCCAGTTCGTGCCTGGACACGTCCACCTGAAAGATATGGGCCAACTGGTCGCGCGTGAAGTTGAGAAAGCAGGGGGTGTTGCGAAAGAATTCAATACGATCGCCGTCGATGACGGCATTGCTATGGGGCATGACGGTATGCTTTATAGTTTGCCTTCACGAGACATCATTGCCGATTCAATCGAATACATGGTGAATGCGCACTGTGCAGACGCGCTCGTTTGTATCTCCAATTGTGACAAAATTACACCGGGTATGCTCAATGCCTCACTGCGTTTGAACATACCAACCATATTTGTATCCGGCGGGCCTATGGAGGCCGGGCGCACACGCTTGGCAAATCACAACACCAACTTGATCCATGCCATTGTTGTCGCTGCAGATGAGCAGATAACTGACGCAGAGGTAGAAGATTACGAAAGATCAGCTTGCCCAACCTGCGGATCTTGCTCTGGCATGTTCACAGCGAACTCGATGAACTGCCTAACCGAAGTTCTGGGGCTCTCGTTACCCGGTAACGGCTCTATGCTGGCAACTCACGCAGACAGGGAGCAACTGTTTTTAGAAGCTGGCCGACAGATTGTCGACATTACGAAAGCGTACTACGAGGAAGATGACGAATCAGTGCTTCCCCGAAATATCGCTAACGTCAGATCGTTCGAAAATGCCATGTCGCTCGATATTGCAATGGGCGGTTCTACGAATACGATACTTCACCTTTTGGCCGCGGCTCAGGAGGGAGATATTGATTTCGACCTGAGTGATATCGATAGACTTTCCCGCAAAGTGCCCAACCTTTGCAAAGTAGCCCCCATGGTTGATACCTATCATATGGAGGACGTACACCGTGCCGGCGGGATGATGGCAATTATGGGGGAGCTCGACCGCGGCGGTCTGATGGACACGTCCGGCAGAACTGTTCACAGCGCCACAATGGCAGATGCACTAAAAAAATGGGACGTGAAAATAACCGCGGACGCGCAAGTGGCAGAATTCTATCGCGCTGGGCCAGCAGGTATACCGACGCAGCAAGCATTTAGCCAAGCAACGCGATACGACGATCTGGACCTGGACCGAAGTAACGGCTGCGTTCGAGACATGGCGCACGCGTACTCGAAAGAGGGCGGTCTAGCGGTGCTGTTCGGAAATATCGCAGAAGATGGCTGCATCGTGAAAACTGCCGGCGTAGACGAAGAGATTTGGAAATTTTCAGGCCCCGCACGCATTTTTGAAAGTCAAGATTCGGCAGTTGCTGCGATCCTTGCGGATGAGATTGTCGAGGGCGATGTAATTGTTATTCGCTATGAAGGACCAAAGGGCGGTCCTGGCATGCAGGAGATGCTCTACCCTACCAGTTATCTCAAATCCAAAGGACTTGGCGCTGCTTGTGCACTGCTTACCGATGGCCGATTCTCCGGAGGCACGTCTGGACTATCTATCGGGCACGCCTCACCGGAAGCCGCGCAGGGCGGTTTGATTGGTCTGGTCGAAGAAGGCGATGAAATACAAATTGACATTCCCAACCGGTCGATTCACCTGAACGTCACGGAGGAAGTTATTGCCACGCGGAGGTCCGCCATGGAGGCGAAGGGAACTGATGCATGGAAACCAACGGAAAAACGTCGCCGCGTCGTATCTGCTGCGCTTAAAGCCTACGCTGCGCTCACAACAAGTGCGGACAAAGGCGCAGTAAGAGACCTGAGTCAACTATGAAATAGGCAAGGCTTACTTGGCGGTGTACTCATGCACAAAGTCAACCAGAGCCTTGACATTCTCGACCGGTGTTTCCGGAATAATGCCATGTCCCAGGTTGAAGATGTGACCCGGCCTGCCGTTCACTTCATCAAGCACTTCTTTGGCTTTTCGTTTTACTGAGGCTTCGTCTGCACACAGTATAATGGGGTCCATATTACCCTGTACTGACTTCACCCCGGTCGCATTCCAAGTCTCGATTAAGGGCGTTCGCCAGTCTAAAGCAAGCACATCACCGCCCGCCTCAGCCATCAGTGGCGCCAGCGCGGGGTTGCCTGTGCCAAAGTGTATCACTGGCACCCTGCCGCAAACCTCTTCCATCATTCGCTGACTATGCGGCATGACGTATTCTCGATAATCCGCTGGTGACAAAGTGCCGACCCAACTGTCAAACAGCTGAACCGCCTGCACGCCTGAATCTATCTGGTAATTCATGTAATCAATCACTGTGTTAGTGATTTTTTCCATCAAAGCGTGCCATGCCCCGGTGTCGCCGTACATCATTTGCTTAACAAAGACATAATTTCGCGAACCCTTGCCTTCAATTGCATAAGACGCAAGGGTAAAAGGCGCACCACCAAAACCAATCAGAGGAATATCTGCCGGTAACTCGGCACGTATTAGTTTGATTACATCGTTTATGTAAGGCATCGAATCTTTTGCAGGTTGAACGCGCAGATTATCTATATCCGCATGGGTCCGAACAGGGTTGTCGAAATTCGGACCGAAGCCCGGAATATAGTCCAGCTTCATACCCATTGGCTCAAGTATCGGCAGCAAATCAGCAAACATGATGGCTGCATCAACGCCAAGAATACGTTGTGCATCGCAGGTCGCTTTGGCCGCAAGCTCAGGCGTTTTGAAAAAATCGAGACTCTTGGTGTCCCCTTTTACCTGATGATACTCCGGCATGTAGCGTCCCGCCTGTCGATTCAACCATATTGGCGTAAAATCAGTCTCTTCCCCCCGACACGCTTTGAGGAATGTAGAATTGTGCAGGACGTCGTCCATATCAAATAGCCTTTACTTTTTTAGTATCTGAAAAAGCGCTAAATTATACATGGATCGGTAACTGAGACTCTGATTATTTATCCGTATGTTTTATCCGGCCCCGGAGGCAATACTCGCAACATTGCAGCCTTCTCCAAACGCTGGGTTTCGATCGCTTCTGTGGTATCGATCATTTCCCTGAGTATCGTTTTCACCTGTCCCACATGAATTAATGAGGGTTCCAGGGTGATGGAGAAACCAACGGAGAGTCGCTCTATTGGCGGCTCTTTTTCCTCTGAAAGGCCCAACACATCGTGCGCTTCAATAACCCTATTAAACCCTTTGAGAAATACCGGGTCGCGCCTGTGTGCGCTCACCTGATCACGAACCAGTCTGTGGGTATCTGCAGAAATTAAAACACCATCACGCACAGCTATTCCCTCAAGTCTGCTGGCCAAATTTACTGTGCTACCAACTGCGGTATAGTCCATCCGACTGTCGCAGCCAAAGTTGCCGACGGTGCAATACCCTGTGTGGATGCCTATTCTCACGTGCAATTCACTGAATATGCCTTCGCTGGCCCACTTTTTCCTTAGCAGCTTAACCTTCTCCCGCATGTTTAAGGCCATCCTGATGCAAGCTATCGCGTCCCCTTTCCTACCTCGCGTTGAGGGGTCACCGAAGAAAACCATAATACCGTCACCCATAAACTTATCGATGGTGCCACCGTGTTCAATCGCTATCTCAGCCATGGAGTTGAGGTATTCGTTCAAGATACGCGTCACGGTTTCTTCTTCTAGATTATCCATGAGCGCCGTAAAACCCTCGATATCCGAGAAAAACACGGTCAAGCATTTACGGGTGCTTTGTTCATGTAGACACTCTCCAATGGTAGATTCCGCTAATCCCGCTGTTTGATTCTTTTGATCTGCAATTTGGGAGTAGATTTGGGGAGACACATAACGACGCAACTTATCCGATACAGACATAATCTCGTCACTCGTTATCGTGAGCCGTTTCCCTTTTTCACCAAGCGACTTGGTTGTCCGAAAACCCAGTCCCGCAACTAACGCGCTATAAAACAACACTAATGCTGCGGCGGCAGTCTCTTTGCCGTCCCACATCGTGGTCAAACCGGAATCAATACCCAACCAGTACCCACAAATGCAGACTAGCAACGCAGCGATCATATTCATAAGCGCAACCCGCAACCGCGCGATAATGAGCGTACTCATCGTTAATGAAGCGAGAAAACTTATAGATGCTATGAAGTGGTAATGATTAGCAACAATCAGGATGCCGACTATCAGCCCGTCGACAAACATCGACTTTCTGGCCCCGGCCTCATCGTTGAAGAATCGAGCAACGACCAATAGTTGAAAATGCGGGTAAAAGAGCAAGAAAAACAGCAGGCCAGCCTGCTCGAAATGTAAACCTGAAAGATCCACGCCCCAGAAAGTGATCAGGGTTGCAATCAAGTAAGCGTAAACGCGTGGGAAGTAAATCGCCCTGACAAGGAAGTGGCAATTTTCGAGATAACGAGACACCAATGTGGCGACACTGGAGAGATAGGCGCTGAGAATTGACATGCCGTAATTTTGGCATCTCGGATAATAATCTATATGGGTACTGGATGAAGACGCCGTGAGTTATTTCTTGCTCTAACAGGACAATGACTCACGGCGTATTTTAGGCCCGAAACTTACGGATGATTAATCGCCAAACGCCAAGGACATTTCAACCACCTGATCTACATCCGATTCGTAGTCAACTTCGTCAAATCCAAACCCGTGCATTTGCAAGTAAGCAGCCTGATAGCCGGCGAAATCTGAAATTTCACTCAGGTTCTCTTCCGAAACAATATGCCAAAGTTCCTTTACCTGATCCTGAACCTCTGCTGTCAATTCCCAATCGTCAAGACGAATTCTACCTTTCTCGTCGAGGGCCAGATCATTAATGTCGCCGGTAAATAGCCTTTCCAGAAACAGGCGGGTTGTTTGCTCCACACACCCCTCGTGCGTTCCGTTAGCCTTCATTATTTTGAATAGGAGCGACAGATAGACGGACATCCCGGGGATCGCTGAGGCCGCCTGAGTCATCAAACCTTTCATCACCGCAACGTAGGCGTGACCGTTAATCGACGCCATTGGTTCCTGCAGGGCAAGTGCCGCTCTATCAAGGTCTTCCTTCGCTTTGCCAATGGTCCCGTGGTAATAAATAGGCCACGTTACCTCGCTGCCAAGGTAGGTATAGTTGGTTGTAATACATCCATCCGCTAGCACATTCGCCTCTAAAAGCGCAGCTATCCACAACTCCCAGTCCTCGCCACCCATTACTTTTACCGTGTCGTTAACTTCCTGTTCACTCGCCGGTTCAAGTGCAATCGATCGTATCTCGGAGGTGTTGATATCAATCGTTGAACCTTCGAACGACTCACCAATGGGCTTTAGCGTGCTTCGAACCAACTCTCCGCCCGGAACCTGCCGAGCCGGCGCTGCAACAGAATAAACAACCATATCAACCTGACCGAGATCGGCTTTAATAAGCGCAATTGTCGCCGCTTTTAACTCTTCGGAAAAAGCGTCACCGTTAAGGTTTTTCGCATACAGCCCAGCCTCTTCCGCCAACCTCGTAAATGCCGCGGATTTGTACCAACCGGGTGAGGCCGTTCTGTTTTTGACTGAGGGACGCTCAAAGAAAACACCAATTGTCGAAGCACCGGCTCCAAAAGCAGCACTGATGCGTGTTGCCAGACCATAACCGCCGGAAGCGCCAATCACCAACACGCGTTTTGGACCATGCTGAATGGGCCCCCGGTCCTTAACATGGGCAATTTGCAAGGCAACATCTTTCTCACAACCCGTTGGATGAGAAGTGGTGCAGAGAAATCCTTTTATTCTTGGCTTGATGATCATATTTAGCTTTTACCTTTTGAACGACGATAACTAACATATAAAAAAACGAGCCCAATAATAATCATCGGACTTGATAACAATTGACCCATGGTCAACCAATCGAATGCAATATAACTCAGATGACTGTCAGGTTCTCTTAGGAACTCGGAGCCAAACCTGAGACAACCATAACCGATCAAAAACATCGCCGAGACAGCCATTCTGGGTCTCGAGGTGCGACTAAACAGCCACAGTACTAACCATAGCACGGGGCCTTCCAGCAGTGCCTGATACAAACTCGAGGGGTGTCGGGCAACAACATCTCCCGGATAAATTGCCGCCCAGGGTACTTCGGTAACGCGTCCCGGCAACTCTCCATTAATAAAGTTACCTATTCTTCCGCAACCGAGTGCGATCGGAATACTCGGTGCAATAAAATCTGTAATCTGGAAAAAAGTCTTGTTTATCTTTCGCCCGTAGAGGTACATCGCAAGAAAGACGCCCAACATGCCGCCATGATAAGACATACCTCCTTCCCATATCCTCAGAATGCGTAAGGGATCCTCAATAATGCCCTGCCATCCGTAGAAAGCCATGTAGCCGATGCGGCCGCCAAGAATAATGCCAAACATGCTGTAGAAAACCATGTCTGAGATCTGTTCTTCGCTCCATCCCAACTTGTGCTTACGACTTCGCTGCCCTAACTGCCACCAGACCAGAGATATCCCGACCAGATAACTTAACGCATACCAATGAATGCTCACTGGCCCCAGGCTTATTGCAACCGGGTCAAACTGGGGGTAATGCCACATATTTTTCTCAACTACTTAATTGATCAGAGCATGCTCTAGTTAGTTCTGATGATTTTTCCAAGACCAGCTTTTCGCATCTGGCCATCTACGTACGACTTGATCTCCTTGGCATCGTCCATCTTCAATACTTTGTTCAAGATGCGTTTTGCTTTAGCCAGATCAAACGTTCTGATCGCTAATTTTACCATGAGAAGGTTAGTAGAGTTCATGGAAAGTACGTCGTAGCCCATGGCTGTAAGCAATATTGCTGCGGAAGGATTACCCGCCATTTCTCCGCATATACCCAACGGCTTGTTTTCGCCATGCGCGGCCTCGACGATTTGCTTGAGTGCGGCTAAGACAGCCGGGTGGTATTCCTGATAAAGCTCTGCAACTTGCGCATTATTGCGATCAACAGCGAGCATGTACTGAATGAGGTCGTTGCTACCGACGGACAAGAAGTCGACCCGTTTAATGATATCCCTAGCTTGGTACACTGCCGACGGCACCTCGATCATGACGCCAACAGCCGGCATCTCGACTTTTCGCCCTTCTTCGATCAATTCACGGTAACACTGAGCGATAAGCTTTTTCGCTTCATCAACTTCAGAGACACTACTCACCATCGGCAGCATAATACGTAGAAACGCGCCAACACCCTCATTGGCTTTGATCATTGCTCTGACTTGGGCAAGAAATATTTCCGGATGGTCCAGAGTCACACGAATACCGCGCCAACCCAGAAACGGATTCGCTTCTTCAATCGGAAAATAAGTGAGCGCTTTGTCTCCTCCGATATCTAACGTTCTCATCGTCACATTTCTGGGAGAAAAAGCTTCCAAATGCTCACGATAGATCTCTTTTTGTTCCTCTTCAGTAGGAAAACGGTCTTTCATCATAAAGTGAACTTCGGTTCTATACAGACCCACGCCCTCAGCTCCACGATCGAGTGACTTGGCAGCATCGGACATCAAACCGGTATTCACCCACAGCCTAACCCGGTGGCCATCGCGCGTTTTGCAGGGCAACGTTTTTAACTCTTCTAAGCCCTCAAACAATGCCTCCTCTTCTTTGATCAGATTTTGGTAGAAGCGGATCTGGTCTTCGTCCGGGTGTGTGATTACCTGACCTTCCTGACCATCGACAATTAGCGGCTTCTCTTCAAGCAACTCAATGGGCAGATCTTCCGCACCCATGACAGATGGAACCCCCATCGCCTTGGCAAGAATAGCAACATGAGAGCTACCAGACCCTCTGACTGAAACCAAGCCCTTCAAACAGTCTCGTGGCACACTGGCCAGCATTGAGGGAGTAAGTTCATCCCCGACTAAAATGGTATCTTTGGGAAATTCCTCGCGACCCCCGGATGAGAACTGAAGCTTTGCAAGCACACGTTGACCAAGATCACGAACATCGGCGCCTCGCTCTCGCAGATATGAATTGTCCATGGCTTCAAAGTTAGCAACGTGCAGCTCAATCACTTGCCTCAATGCGCCCTGCGCCCAATGCCCCTGAACAATCAGCTCTTCGACTTCTCCCGCTATCGCCGAATCGTCCAGCATATGCAGATAGGCATCGAACAGCCCGAGTTCCTCAGGCTTTAGCCGATCTGAAAGTTTAGCGCCCATTTCCCGGATTTCGTCCCGAACCTCATTGATTGCGACTCTGAACAGGGTAAGTTCGACGTCAATGTTTGCAGTTTTCCGTTCCGGAACGGTGTTCAGGTTGGCCTCAGGATAGACAACCACGGCAGTACCAAGCGCAATACCGGGCGCACCAACTTTCCCTCTGAATTTACTCGCGGGTAGGCTCGCAGCATCCGTTGCAACATTGAGTGCCCCAGTAGCTTCTGCATGGGCTATTACACCCGCAAGCTGCGCCGATAGCGTAATCAGAAAGGCTTCTTCACTTTCATCGTATTTTCTGGCGTGTTGATCCTGCACGACGAGCACACCCAACACCTTTCGATGATGGATAATCGGCACACCTAAAAAAGCCTTGTAGGGTTCCTCGCCGACTGCCTCAACAAACAGGTACCTAGGATGGGTCGTCGCATTTTCAAGGTTAACCGGCTCTGCACGCTGACCGACGTAACCAACCAGGCCTTCTTCATGACTCAACGAAACAGAACCCACCGCACTTTGATTGAGCCCTCTGGTCGCCATAAAGACGTACCGACTATCGTCGTCATTGGTCAAGTAAACCGTGCAAGCCTGAGTGCCCATCGATTCTTGGATTCGATCCACAATAATATTCAGGGCACCCGTCAAGTCACGGGCGGCATTCACCTCCTGTATGACTCTCCTCAGGATTTCAAGCATCTAGGTACGCGCTCCTGAACCCATACACTTGGATAAATGCGGCGCGAGTTCTTTCATAGCTTTGCGGTAAACCTCCTGCTTAAACTGCACTACCTGTCCCAAGGGGTACCAGTAGCTAACCCATTGCCAATGATCAAATTCAGGGGTGTTTGAAATGTCGAATTTCACGTTGGTATCTGGCGCTAGCATTTTTAACAAAAACCACTTCTGTTTTTGACCAACGAAATCTGAATTGCTCCGGAGCAGTCTTTTGGGTAATTTGTAACGCAACCAGCCGCGTGTGGCACCCACGACCTCTACCTCGTGCCGCTTTAACCCTATTTCTTCTCTTAACTCACGAAATAGCGCCTGTTCAGGTGCTTCTTTTGGGTTGATACCACCCTGCGGAAATTGCCAGGCTTCCTGCCCGACCCTTTTGGCCCAGAGCACACGTCCGTCGCCATTAGCCACGATTATGCCCACGTTCGGCCTATAACCTTCCGAATCTATCAAAACTGCTTCCTGTGTTTTTTCTTTTCATTGTGTCTGAATCAATCTGTTTCAGCAAACCCGCAGCTGATCCGATTCCGCTTGGATGTCAACTGGCGTAAATTCAGGCTAACATTGCAGCTTCTCAACTTTCGGATCAGCCTCTTGCCACTCGCAATTTTTGACCTCGATGAAACGCTTATTTCTGCAGACAGTGATCATTGCTGGGGCGAATTTGTGATTCGTAAGGGATTAGTTGAGGAATCAGCACACCGCGCGCTAAACAACCAGTTCTACAACGATTACCGCGCTGGTTGTCTGGATATCGATGCCTACATGCGGTTTTCGTGTTCTGTGCTGGCGAACACTGATCTAAAACAATTAATCACGCTTCGGGAAGAATTTGTAGCACAAGAGATAAAACCTCTCGTGCAGTCAGGCGCTGTCGAGCTTGTCGAGTCGCATCGCAGGGCTGGTGACACCCTCATGATTATTACCGCAACAATCGAATTTATCACCCGACCGATTGCAGATCTGTTCGGTATTGATACGCTCATTGCACCGATCCCCGAAATTCGAGATGGCAGATACACGGGTGAGCTTTCAGGTATACCGAGTTTTCGCGAAGGTAAAGTTATAAGACTTAAAGATTGGTTAAAAGATAATCCAAGCTCTCTGGTCGGCAGTTACTTTTATTCGGACTCAATTAATGATCTGCCACTACTTGAACTCGTGGATAATCCAACGGCAGTAAATCCGGATGAATCCCTGCAAACAGTCGCAGAAAAAAGAGGCTGGCAAATTCTGAACTTCAGAACGTAGGTGTCGGAGAGTTGATTAAGTCCATAACCATAGGCGAAAAACTTGCTGGCATTGTGATGCTTAGCCAACTTTTGGTCGCCTGTGACAATTCCAACGACGTCAAGACCCAGCACAAAATCAGCCTTGACGAAATAAATACCAGCGCATGTATTTTTTCTGAACGAACCCTCGCAAGTACACAAGCCGCCTCTCACCATATTGATTTGTTGAACAAGTCTATTGCGTTATTTCTTTCCGAACCCACTGAAGACAACAGGTTGGCGCTCGGCGAGAGCTGGAAAAAGTCGCACGGGACCATGATCATCTCAGGCACACAACCTTCGGCTGATGACCTTCCAGCAAGTCGCTCATCGTCGTTGCTCTATCATATTGATGCCTGGCCGATTCAGCCGGGATACGTCGATTCAATCGATGGCTACCCCAGCAGCGGCATCGTCAACGACAGCACCGTTTCCTTATCTGCTGAATCTCTGGCCTTACAGCATGGTTTCTCTGATACAGAAGAAATTATCTTCGGCTTTCATCCACTTGAGTACCTGATTTTTTCAAAAACGGCGCTCGACTACCAACAGCAGGAACACCAACAAACTTCCATAAAAGCGATCGACGCAACGCAGCAAACGGTATACGAGGACCCTAGCGAAGATCCAATATACCGACGTAGAACACTACTTAGATTGTTAGGAAATGAGCTGAAAGATTCCGTTAGCACTTATCTCGCTACCCGCCTAGAGCAAGTTCCCTACGCGCCATCTGTTAGCGAAAATCAACAGCAAGCGGCGCGGACCGCTATCACGCTGATTGACGTCGCGCACAGTCATGCGACGCGCGGTTTTGAAGAAAGTCTCTTACTGCTTGACTCGGACCAGAGTCACAGTATGTACAGCCAGACTACTCACCTCGATGTTTCGCAGCGACTCGGTAGTTTATCTTCGATGCTTAACGAACCAATCTGGCTATCAAGTTCGCTTCGAAGAGTCGATAAAAGAATTGAGCAAGATCTACAAACCACGCTAGCACAGGGCATACTGATCGTCGAGAAAGGACAATTCAGCGAATCTGACCGTGCGAGACTGGTGACTGTTTTTTCCGCATTGAGCCATCAACTAGCGGATCTGAGGATCAAACTTGGAGGCGACGATTATTAGCCTTTGTACCCCAAATCCAGATCCCGCGCCGCCTTGACATCATCCAGCCGTTTAACCGGCATGGTCGATGGTGCGCTGGTGACCAGCTCAGGTGTATTCCTTGCCTCGGCAAGAATCGCTTTCATTGCCGCAACAAAACCATCTATTTCCTGTCGACTTTCCGTTTCTGTTGGCTCTATCAGCAAACACTCCGGTATCAATAAGGGAAAGTAGGTTGTAGGCGCATGATATCCGTAATCGAGCAAACGCTTCGCGAAGTCCATTGCATTAACACCTAAATCTTTCGCTTCCCGCGACATACTCACGATAAACTCGTGCGTCGCGCGCCGGTCTGGGTAGGCAAGTTTAAAACCCGCTTCAGCCAACTGGTTAGCCATATAGTTAGCATTCAGGGTGGCATATTCGCCTACTCGATTCATACCTTCGTTGCCCAACAACCTAGCGTAGGCGTATGCCCTGAGCAGAATACCCGTGTTACCCATAAAAGCCGACAGGTTACCGATACTATCAGGAATCTCGTCTTTGCCTTTCCAGTAGTATCTGTTTTCATCGCCAGAACTATCGAGACCAACTATCGGGGTAGGAACGAAAGGCTCAAGTCTTGGACCCACGCCGACAGGTCCGGCTCCGGGTCCTCCGCCGCCGTGAGGTGTTGCAAACGTTTTGTGTAGGTTCATATGTAATACATCAAACCCCATGTCGCCGGGTTTCACTTTTCCGAGTATCGCGTTCAGATTTGCTCCATCGTAATAAAGCAAGCCGCCGGCATCGTGAACAAGCTCTGCAATTTCCTTAATCTTTCGTTCGAATACACCGCACGTCGACGGGTTCGTCATCATCAGACCGGCAGTCTGCGGCCCTACCGCGGCGCGCAATGCTTCGATATCAACGTCGCCATCTTTGCCTACAGCAACTTCACGCACAGTGTAACCACACATGACTGCTGTTGCCGGATTGGTGCCATGGGCAGCATTGGGGATGAGGATTTCAGTTCGCCCAACGTCGTTATTTTTTTCGTGGTACGCACGAATCATCGCGACACCAGCAAATTCTCCTTGAGCGCCAGCCATCGGAGTTAAAGAGACGGTCTTCATCCCGGTCACATCTTTAAGATACTCCTGCAACTCATAGAGACATGATAATACACCCTGACTAAAACACTCTGGCGCCAATGGGTGCCGGTTCAAAAAACCAGGAATGCTGGCTGCAGCATGCGCCCCACGCGGGTTGTATTTCATCGTGCATGAGCCAAGTGGATAGAACTCGCCGTCAATCGAGAAATTTTTCTTCGACAAATTAGTGAAATGCCGCACGACCTGCAGTTCGGAAACTTCAGGTAAACCAACTGCGCTTTTACGCAAATACTCGGCAGGAATCTCGTGATTATCCGGAATCTCTGTCTTTTCGTACTGCGCTGCCGCGGTTCTTCCTTCTGCACCGATTTCGTAAATTAGCATGATGCACCTCCGCAAGCCGCTTCAAGGCTGGTTGCAAATAATTCGATATCTTCAAGTGTCTTAGTTTCCGTTGCGTTCACCAAGAGGCAGTCGCTCAAAGCCGGGTCGTCGGATAGAGACAAATCAAAACCGCCCAAAATTTTTGACTTTGACATTGATTCAAGCACCTCAGCAGGAGCTCTTGGCAATTTCAGCACAACTTCGTGAAAAACAGGCGCAGTAAAGCGTCGCGAAACACCCTCAATCTTTGTTGCGCGTTCAAGCAACGCAATAATGTTTTCGTGGCATTTGTTTGCGACGGACCTAAGCCCTGTATTGCCCAATAAGCTCATATAAATTGTCGCAGCTGTCACGAGCAATCCCTGGTTTGTGCAAATATTCGAAGTCGATTTCGCCCGCCGTATGTGTTGTTCTCTTGCCTGAAGCGTTAACGCAAAACCTCTTTTTCCATCTAGATCGACCGTCTGGCCGATGATCCTTCCGGGCATTTGTCTCACAATGCTTTGCTTGCAGCACATGAACCCGGCATAGGGACCACCTGAAGCAAGAGGAATACCTAGCGGTTGGCCTTCGCCGACCACGATATCGACCCCGTCTTCGCCCCATTCTCCTGGTGGCTTGAGCAAACCGAGCGCTGTTGGGTTAACAACCGCTATCACCAGTGCACCTTGAGATTTTGCCCATTCAGTGAGTGCATCGATTTGTTCTATGCCACCAAAAAAATTGGGGCACGGGATAACAAGCGCCGCGATATCTTCGCCTTCATAAGCGTTAAGCGATTCCATTGCTGTGCGGCCCGCGTCCTGATCGTAGTCTAATAGCTCAAGCGTAATTTTTTGATTGGTAACAATGTTACGGCAAGCACTAACATAAGTCGGATTCAACGTGCCGGCGCAAAGTATACGCTTGGACTTTGACTTACGGTTCGCTCTTACACCCATTAAAATCCCTTCCGCCAACGCTGATGCACCTTCGTACACTGACGCGTTTGCGACATCCATACCTGTTAGGCGTGTGATCATTGATTGAAATTCATAAATCAACTGAAGCGTTCCTTGACTCGCTTCTGCTTGATATGGCGTATATGCGGTCATATATTCGCCACGCCCGACGATATTCCATACAGCAGCCGGAATATGATGCTCATAGGCGCCAGCACCCAGAAACGACAGTTTGACTTCATCGCTTGCTGCACGATCGTTCATCAGTCGCATTAGCGCCATTTCAGAAATGCCCGCAGGCGTTTGATCCAAGACGCCAGATTTAAGCTCGGGGGGAATTTCATCGAATAACGCTTCGATGGAATCGACACCAACTGATTCGAGCATGAACTGCTCGTCTTGTTTAGTGTGTGGCACAAATGGCATAACTATGACCTCATGGATTATCCGGGTCAGATCCCGGATTGAAAAAATTTAAACGACAGGGTAAGTGCAATACGGAGTTAATGTCCTTCGCTCTCGCATAGACTTTCGTACGCGCTGGCATCCAGCAGCGCATCCAATTCTTGCAAATCTGATGGTTTCACCTTAAAAAACCAGCCCTTATCGTGGGGGGCCTCGTTCACGATTTCAGGCTCATCTTCTAAGGTTGAATTTACCTCAACAATTGTGCCGGAAATGGGTGCGTAGATATCAGAAGCCGCTTTTACGGACTCTACAACACCCGCTTCATCACCTACGCTCAGGGCGAGCTCAAGCTCTGGTAGCTCAACGAAAACTACGTCTCCCAGTGCCTCCTGTGCATGGTCGGAGATTCCAATCGTCGCTGTACCATCTTCCTCGATACGCACCCATTCGTGGCTGCTTGCATACTTTAGGTCACCTGGAAATTCTGCCATTTTTGGTTTCGCCTTTAATTTAGTGTTATTTGCGCGTTTGATGAATTGTCTGGGTAAATCCCAACAACTCGGTTAAGTACCAACATTTATTGACTGTGAAAAGTTACTGGTTTTCGTCAGCCTGAATCTTGTAGACCTTTTTACCGTTTCTTGCAAAAGGCGGCTGTACTCTTTCCACCCGATGTCTTTTGCCCCTAATTTCGACTTCGAGGTTTTCCTTACCAGTATTCACCCGGGCCAGCGCGATGGAGTGTTGCAGCGTAGGAGAAAATGCGCCGCTAGTAACTTCACCTACCAACTCCTCACCTGAATAGATTTGATAATGCGCCCTGATCACGCCGCGACTCAACATTACTAACCCGACAAGCTCTTGATCAACACCTTCTTTTGCTTGTTCAACGAGCTTCTTTTTTCCTATGAAGTCTCGTGCTTCATCCAGAACAACCGTGATCTCCATATTAGATTCGAAAGGCGTAACTGTTTCATCCATATCGCTGCCGTATAGATTCATACCCGCTTCTAATCGCAATGTATCCCGAGCACCAAGACCAATTGGCGAGACCCCGGCTTTGACCAACTGCTCCCACAATGCAACCGCGTCAGCCGCAGGCAATATAATTTCCACGCCTTTCTCGCCGGTGTAACCCGTTCTAGCTAGAAACCAAGTACCAGACCAGCCGCCGATAAAAGGCTTTAATCCTGCTACATAGTCTGCCTCGACTGCTTTGCCATTCGCTTGCAGTACGTCCTGTATACGCACGAGAGATTCAGGTCCCTGAATCGCAAGGATAGACAACTCAGGTCGTTCCGTGAGCGAGCAATTAAATCCGGCAATTTGCTGTGTCATCCACTGCAGGTCTTTTTCCCGAGTCGCGCAATTTACAACGATACGAAAACCTTCACCATCCCGATAAACAATTAGATCGTCTAGCACGCCGCCGGCTTCGTTGAGCATCGCGCTGTAAAGTGCGCGCCCATCACGATCGAGCTTCGACACATCATTGGGAAGCAGATTTAACAAATACGCTTTCGCATCGGGCCCGCTTAAATCAATGACCGTCATGTGGGACACGTCGCATACACCTACACTGTTTCGTACCAGGTGATGTTCCTCCAACTGAGAGCCATAATGTATCGGCATATCCCAGCCGCCAAAATCTACCATTTTGGCGTTCGACGCTAAATGCTGCGGGTAAATGGCAGTTCTTAGACCCATCTGGTGCTCGTCCTAAAAAAGTGGCTTATTCTAACGGGTTCTATACGATGGGAATAGTGATCTTGGCTCAATCCCGGTTTGAATTATTCTAATGAACCAACAGAAATCGAGTCATCCAGCATCAAGCGCTTCGCGGCCTCTGGCGCAGATGTTTGTCAAGCGCCCGCAGCGAGTTTTGCGGCCATCGTTTTCAATGGACGAGCGCCATTGACCAGGCGCAAACCGCTATTTCGCAGCCAGCGCATGCCTGGATCATCTGAGCCAAACAGGCGCTTGAACCCTTCCATCACTGCCGCCATCAGCATGTTTTCCGGCTTTCGCCGGTTCTCATATCGCTTTAGCACTTTTAAGTCGCCCGGGTTCAGGCCTTCCAAGCGACACTGATGCAGTGTTTGTGCTAAAGATTGCGCATCGGCAAAACCGAGGTTAACGCCTTGTCCGGCCAGAGGATGAATCGTGTGCGCCGCATCTCCAATTAATGCAAGCCCCTCGCGCGTGTACTGCACTGCATGACGCTGGGTTAATGGGAAAGAAAATCGTTTGTCGGTCGCCATTACTGTCCCGGTTTGCTTGCCCGTGGTCCGCGTTAACTGATCACAGAATCCCTGCGCGTCTAGACCAAGGATTTGTTCCGGGTCGGTGCTCGACCAAACTATTGAGCAATAACTAGGTGCGCTGAGTGGCAACAAAGCGACCGGGCCATTGGGCGTGAACCACTGCCTTGCGATGTTGTCATGAGGCCTTTCAGTTTCAACTGTCGTTACAATCGCGGTCTGGTGATAACTCCAATCGACAGATTTAAATCCGGCAAGTTGTTTCACCCTACTTTGACCGCCGTCAGCGCCAACTAACAGGCTAGTTTGAATTTCACGGCCATCATTCAATCGGATTTTATGCCCGGACTCTACCTTTTCAACCGACTCTAATGCCGTTTCAAATAGCAGTTCGAGATTATCGAGCACCATTGCCGATTGATAAAGACTTGCAATGATCGCCGTATTCTCCACGATGGTACCAAGGCAGTCCTGTTTAATTTCTGAGGCCGAAAAGTCTATTGATGCAGTGCCTTGCGTATCCCAAACAGCCATCCCGGCATAGTCGGCCTTGCAACCGGTGTCATCAGGCCAACCACCTATCTGTGAGAGGAAACGCCGAGATTTTCCATTAATTGCGCTAACACGTGGGCTTACCCCCGATGCCAGATTGGCACCCTCTTTCTTCGACTGTCCAACAGGCATTTTTGAAGTATCTAACGGTGGCTTTTCTGCTGCACACGGTGCTGATTGGCTTTCTATCAACGTTACCTTCAGTCCGCTTTCTCCAAGGGCACACGCAAATGCCAGCCCAACGAGGCCACCACCTATGATCGCTACATCTGAATTATCCATCACCACCTCGCCTTTCTGGTCTTGCTAAAGCCCATGCTATGCCGCTCTCATGGCCATTGTCTTTTCAATATCTTCAATCGTTTTCGGGATACCGTGTGTTAGCACTTGATTGCCGTTTTTCGTCACGAGCACGTTGTCCTCGATCCTGACTCCAATACCCCGGTACCTCGAAGGCACCCCCGCCAAATCTTTCGAAATATAAATACCCGGCTCGATTGTTGTTACCATACCCGGCTCAAACACCCGCCATTCTTCATCTATTCGATACTCGCCAACGTCGTGTACATCAAGACCCAACCAATGCCCCGTTCGGTGCATATAAAATTTCTTATAAGTCTCATTTGCAATTACCGTATCGAGATTCCCTTCCAAAAGATCGAGATCCAGCAGTCCCTGCGAGATTATACGAACGACCGCCTCGTGAGGTTGATTCCAATGATTCCCTGGTTTCACCATTTCAATTGCAGCTTCCTGCGCTGCGAGTACGATGTTGTATATTTCCTTTTGAGCTTTCGAGAATTTACCGTTTACAGGGAATGTACGCGTCACGTCAGCGGCATAGCTCTGATACTCTGCTCCCGCGTCTACCAGCACGAGCTCGCCCGACTTCATTAGGTCATCGTTTTCGATGTAATGAAGAATGTTGGCGTTGTTGCCACTACCAAAAATCGACGGATAAGCCGCTGAACGAGCACCACCACGTAAAAAAGTATGGTTAAGTTCTGCCTCCAATTCATATTCATACATTCCCGGCTGGGCTTCTTGCATAATTCGCTTATGAGCATCAGCGGTGATCGCTGCCGCGAACTTCATCACCTCAATTTCCTGCTTGCTTTTAAAAAGTCGAAGTTCATGAACAAGATGACCCAACTGCACGAACTCTCCCGGCGGGTGAGTGCCTAAGTGTTGACTCGAGGCAATACTATTTACCCAGTTGATGACCCTTGCATCAAACTCCTGCTGGTGCCCCATCGCGTAATAGAGGCGAGATTTTCCCTCGATCAACCCGGGCAAAATGTCGTCGATATCAGCAATTGGGAAGGCATCATCCATGCCGTATAACTGCATGGCTCTTTCTGGCCCGGTAATTTTCCCGTGCCACTGCTCCTGCTCTGGATCCCTTTCTCGACAGAACAAGATGGCTTCGCCGTGCTCTCTACCGGGTATTAGGACAAAAACCGCCTCGTGCTCGTCAAAGCCCGTCAGGTAATGAAAATCACTGTCTTGGCGAAACAGATAATCTACATCACTATTTCTGGCAACAAGGTTTGCCCCGGGTAAAATAGCGATACCATCTTCATCCATCATCGACATGAGTTCTTTTCTTCTGTTCGAAAATTCTCTAAGGCCAATGCCGGGTTTTGATTTCATCGATGACTTTTTCCTGATTTCGTTTTTACAGCAACGTGAGCGCAGTCTCAGTGAACAGATTTTCTGGCCGATTCGAGGTAAATCATTACAGCAGACATTCGCACATACTCAATAATTTCCAGCAGATCGCCTTCATTCTCATCACTGTCAGGCACCTCGAGGTCGAGGGCAGAGATTTTTGCCAGATCGGTTAATAATTCTCTGACTTCTTCGCTCAACTCACTGTCCTGAAAACGCCCGGTGACCCCGATACCCGAGAGGAAACCTTGACACCATGTGTAGAGGCCCTGGCCTCTCTTTGCGATGCTTTCGTCGTCTTCAGGCAGAAGCAGGTTGAAACCCATCTCGGGATCATCGAGCTCAAGTCCAGCCTGCAGACTCAATTTTATGACCAAATCGTCCATTTCTTTCGATAGCGAACAATCAAAATGTTGCTCAAAAGCCTTCGCTAACTGAGCACCATCCATCTGAGCACCAGCACTCAGCATACCACTGAGAAATCCATGCACCTCAGAGACATTCAAATTAGATTTTTCATTAGCGAATGCTTCGCTAAGGGCGCTAAAATTACTCATACGATATTCAACCCAGCGATTTAGTCGACAGAAAGTGGAACCGGATAATTCGTTTTCACGGGGCGGTTCCAGACCCTACATACTATGCGTAAGCATACTAAAAATGGTGCGTTGATCCTAACCGGATTGACCTCCCCCGAGACCACCCTTTATAGTAGCGCGATCAATCTCATGATGAAGATCCATGGATACAAAAGACCTTGAAGCAAAAATCGACGAGCTCATCCACCTGATAGACGAACTTGAGCAGAAGCAAGGATCCATATCAGCGGATCAAGATGCCTGGCAGGAGGAGCGAAGCCGTTTACTCGAAAAAAATGAGCTGGCTAGAACAAAGGTTGAGGCGATGATTCAGCGTCTAAAAACACTGGATCAGGATCAGTAACTGTTCCCGCCGCTGGTTACGAGAACGTTTAACTTAACTCCCTGCTAAACTCAAAAAGTGAGCATGCAACATGAGTAACGCCGACAACACGGAAACTGTGACTGTTTCGATTCTGGATAAGGATTACAAAATCACTTGTAAGCCAGAAGAAGTCACCGCGCTCATGCATTCATCTAATTACGTCGATGGCAAGATGCGTGAGATAAAATCTGGCGCAGCGATATTGAGCCTCGACAGGATCGCGGTGATGACAGCGCTGAATCTAGCGAATGAGTTTCTCGCCGAAAAGAAAAAAGCCGACTCGGTCATTGATTCAAAATCCAATGAAATCAACCAATTGACCGATAAGCTCGATCAAGCGCTAATTCGTCTCAAATCTATTAATCGTTAAGTCCAACTTCGTATATACTTATTGTCACCTCCCTGGGTTGTTTGCCAGTCGTTATGTCCTCGACCCTTTAAGCGCAAACCAGGAGGTCTTTTTCCACGGTGAGTGTGCACGTCCGGTTTTCCGGAACGCCTGTAGCCTGTTAGAGACCACCGCCTTGAACCGCTGGGTTCAAGGGCCTATACAGACAGCGGCAATTTGGGGAACTTGTTTCTGATCGAGAACGTGATGAACAACCAGCAACGTCATCGGTTGAGAAAAACTGCTCGTGTCGCACGCAGGCGCATCTCTCCGGAGTACCAACAATACGCTGCCCAGCGTGCCTGTGATTTTCTTCAGTCTGATTCAGTGTTTGTGAGGTCGCAGCATCTTGCGTTCTACGTTGCTTTTGAAGGTGAGCTTAATCCCGAGAAAATGGCGCAGCGCGCCGAAAATCTGGGCAAAAAAAGTTACCTGCCACTGATCTCTGATTGCATCAGGTCTTGGGAAAGAACCAGGCTGCTATTTCAACCGTACCGTCCCAGCGATGACAAGCTGACACCCAACAAGTATGGCATTCCAGAACCTCTCTACTCACCGCAACTCACCATTGCCCCGGCGATGCTTGATCTCGTCATCATGCCGTTGGTTGCTTTCGACTCGCAGTTCAACCGGCTCGGCATGGGCAAAGGGTATTACGATCGGACGTTCGGCGGGAGTTTGAGGTGGCGGCGACCTCGTCTGCTAGGCGTTGCCTATGCCTCCCAGCAGCTTAAAAAGCTTGATTCAAACTTGCTCGACGTACCTCTGGATGGCGTCTTGACGGAGGAAGGCATTAACTGGAAGTAAGAGACTGAGGAGCGACGGGCTTAGGGCCAAAAACACGAGGAGGATTGTAATTTGACTAACAGCTGGTCAAAAACCCAAAACTTGGCCAATTGCATTCACAGCCACTCCGAGCGCAAAAACCACGAAAAGTACCATAACCAAGTCGGGACGTTTTTTCATAGAATACGCCTAAAAGGGCTTTGCCAAGTGATTTAGAAGGTTGGTTAAGATATAACCAGAGGGCAAAATAAGCAAGACTTATATCATGCTATTTATTATATTTGGGTCACTATCACGATATATGCCAAGACAAATTTCCATATTGGTTAAATTGACCTGCGAAGGCACCACAGGTAATTGGTACCTTACTCCATGCTTTTACGGCGCTTGCCCATTCAGGTATTCTCGACCTGAATCCAATATTTAGGACAAACCATGGCTGTTAAGGAAATCATCAGGCTGGGTCACCCGACACTTCGCCAAACCGCCGTCCCCTTTCCCCTGGAGAAGATTCAATCAGCGGAATTCAACGAATTGGTTGATGACCTAAGGCAGACGCTTGCAGATAGCGGTGGTATCGGACTCGCCGCGCCACAAATCAACGTTTCCGTTCAAGTTGCTGTCATCGAGATTTCAAACCCCAAAACCCGCTACGGAGAGATCGAAACCTTGCCTTTCACCGTTTTCGTGAACCCCGTGATTTCGGTTCTGAACCCCGAGGTTGCCGGATACTGGGAGGGGTGCCTCTCCGTGCCTGGCATGATGGGGTTTGTCGAGCGACCACAACATATTAAAGTCGATTACTTTGATGATCAGGGGCATGCGCAGACACTCGAACTCACCGGCTTTATGGCAACCGTATTCCAACACGAATTTGATCACCTGTACGGCGAAATCTATGTCGACAAGTTGGCTGACCCCGCTCTTTTTTGTTTTGAAGAAGAGTATTTAAAATTCCACGTTAACCATGAGTAGGGGATTAATCATCGCCGCACTGGTGCGGTTCACCGGCTATTTTTTATTCCATCGTTTCGCTACGTCACATGTGAATGTTGAATCAAAAACCCGCCGCCTCTTGCTTGGGACTTTAACTCGCACGCGCTCATAGATGTTTCTAAAAACGCAATCGGTTTCATTAAACGGAATTACCGATCCAGAGAAACATCGACGCAACAATCGTAACACTTCGATAAGAAAATTCTGAAAGCACTACGTAGTGACCAAACAGGTCATCCAGTGATAGGCCCCGGCAAGGCAACTTAGTAAATTCGTTATCGAGACTCTAGCAAGCATGAGCTAATCATGCATCGCCAAAATAACCTTAAGACGAATTTTCGCACCCTACCTGAAACGTGACGAAACCCACCACTTGGTTACAACCTTGCTGTTGCATAGTGATGGGGCCTATGATGATCTTACACAACATAATTTACGAAGCCGATCACAACCTAGACGCTCTCGACGAATCGTGGCAGAGTTTTGCTGACAGAAACATAGGAGAAAACCATAATGTCCAGTGAAGAACATGAAGTTGTATCAATCTATCCTTTCAATGAAGAGTCCCGGGAAGACCTGCTTAACAAGGCAAGAGAATGTACCTTTAACTGGTCGACCAAAGACGGCTGGCCGGTTGGCGTTATTCATGCATTTGTATGGCGTAATGGCAGTGGTTGGATTACCTGCGGTGTTCATCGACACAGAGTTGCAGCGATAAAACGAGATCCGCGCTGTTCCGTGGTTGTTAGCGGCGTGTCTGCCCCCAATGGACCCAATGGTGCAATCACGTTCAAGGGGCGAGCAGTCATCCATGACGATGAGGAAACCAAAAGCTGGTTCTATCCTGCACTTGCCCGCGGCCCTTACACGGGTATGGAGGGCGATCTAACCGCAGAGCAAGAGGCACAAGCGAAAGCTTTTGAAGAGCGACTCGATTCGCCACTTCGGGTGATCATCGAAATCGTGCCAGAAAAGTGGATTATGCTCGACAGCGATAAGATGGCGAAAGATACCGCAGGACAGTTAGCCGACGAGGAGCGAGGTCCAAAATTGGAAGCCGATTCCCAGCGTATGCCTGCTGAACTTGATAAAAGAGGCATTAGCTAGGTTATGCGTATTTCAGATATCGCAGACCCTACTGTTCCCTACTTTCGTGGAAACTTTGCGCCAGTTCAATCGCAGCTTAATGAGCCTTGCATTGAGGTGATGGGTACAATTCCGGACGCATTGAACGGGGCTTTCTTGCGTATCGGTGCTAACCCTGTGTTCGTCAACAACCCCGATTCATACCATCCCTTCGCAGGGGACGGGATGATTCACGAGGTCGTATTTGAGCATGGAAAAGCATCATATCGAAACCGATTCGTGGAAACGGAAGGCCACCTGGCGGAGCAAAAGGTGGGTGGGCTCATATGGGATGGCATAAACACCAAACCTGAAGACATCGAGCAATATGGCCCATCTAAAAACATTGCTAATACCGCCATGATTTTTCACGGCGGTAAGTTTCTTGCTTTGCAGGAGAGTGCCGCTCCTTTTGAACTAGTTTTGCCTGATCTCGATCCTGTTGGAGAGGTAGATTACGGTGGACGCCTAAAACACGCTTTTTCCGCTCATCCAAAGATTGATCCGAGAACGGGGGAGCTAATTTCCTACGGTTATAACGTTACAGATGCGCCCTATTGCGCTGTATCACTGATCAATCGTGAAGGTGAACTTGTACACACGACTCATGTCGAGATACCTAAGCCTGTAATGATGCATGACTGCGCCATTACGGAAAATTACACGGTTATTATGGATCTGCCCTGTGTATTTGACTTCGAACGTATGGCCGCGGGGAAAAGTATCCTGTACTTCGAACCAGATAATGGTTCCCGTTTCGGCTTACTTGCGCGAGGTGCAGATGGCGAAACAATAAGATGGTTCGATGTCGAAAGCTGCTACTGCTACCACACAGTAAATGCCTTCGAACATGGCGATGAGGTGATTGTCGAGGGCTGTCGCTCGGAGCGAAACAGCATCGGTGATGATACCAAGCCACAGCCAGGCGATCGAAGCGACTTACCCATGCTGTATCAATGGCGCTTCAATCTAAAAACCGGTGAGGTAGTCGAACGCAAGCTCGATCAAGACTGGGGAAGTGAATTCGCACGTATCAACGAAGCGTTCATGGGCGTCAGAAATCGATATGCCTACGCAGCGAGAATTGCCGGCGACAACCTAGAGTCTGGCTTTGACGGCATTATTAAATATGACCTTGTTAAAGAGACCAGCAGCCATTATCCGTATGGACCTGGTCGTTTAGGCGGAGAACCGATATTTGCGCCCAGACCAAATGGTAAGCATGAAGAAGATGGATGGGTGATTGGATTTGTTTGGGATGAACAACTCAAACGCAGCGAATGTATTATTCTCGATGCGGCTAACTTTGAACAGGGTCCGGTTGCGCAAATCGTCATGCCAGCACGCGTCCCCTTTGGCTTTCACTCTGCCTGGGTTGATCAAGAGACCTGGGAGGCTCCTCTGTCGCGCTAGCGTCTTCCTTACCATCTAGAATACAGGAATTACAAGAACGTCATGAACTATGGAATGATGATTGCGGCTGACCAGTTCAGCACGCCAGAATTGAAGGAAATCGCTCGCAATGCTGAACTCAGTGGCGTTGACAATCTATGGGTACCGGAACTATTCGGTAGAGACCCTTTTGTCACCTGCGCGAGTTTGTTATCAGCAACCGAAAACATCCGTGTCGGCACGGCCATCACCAACATCTATGCCCGTGATGCCCGCGCGATTAAGTCTGCCGCATACTCGCTTGCCGAGGCCCATGGAAATCGCTTTGATCTGGGTATTGGCCTATCAAACAAGATGGGTAACGATCAACGCGGATTGCCTTGGGCAGCCCCGTCAAAAAAGCTGGCTGAATTTATTCACTATTACAATACATCGCCATTAATGTTCAATCAGGATTGCGACGTATCCGTATACCTTGCAGCTCATGGTCCAACCTTGATGAATATTGCAGCAGAAAAACTAGACGGCGCCTATGTATATTTGAAACCTGTCGAGTATTCTCAATGGGCGAAGTCGCAGTTAGGTGCGAAAAAATTGCATTTAATGCAAATCACAGTGCTCGAGTCAGATCCTGACATAGCACGCGACATTGCGCGAAAAGCTATCTCTATCTATATGCCTCTAACAAATTATCATCGCGCCTGGCGTGAAGCTGGGTTTGCCCAAGAAGACTTTTCAAACGGCGGCAGTGATCATTTTATTGATTCATTGATCGCCTGGGGGGACTTGGAAAGAGTAGGGCGACGATACCAATTACAGCGTGACCATGGCGTTGATCAGATTATTATAAGCCCCGCCAACCTCAATCTTCTGCAAGCAGAATCCTGGCAAACCATTAAATCGTTATTAACGGTCAACAGCTAGCGCCAAGTCGTCGATGGTCAGAGTCTGTCAATTCTGAATACCGCTATCCTTCGGGGTGCTGACGAGGCAACATAGTCAGCGAACTGAGGCGTTCGCTGGGTTTGTAATTGAATTCGGGTTTCTCGTTGCTGCCCGAACAGCTCTGTCAGCTTTGCACTAAAAATATGGGTCTTGAACTCGACGTCAATCACAGGGTTCGCGCGCAAATTGTAGATCCAGACAGGTTGTTTTTTAGCCCCTGCATTGGTGCCGAACAGATACATCTGGTCATCATCAATCACCGTGATCAACGGCACCTCAATCAAGTTAGCCGATTTAGCACCAATAGTATTAAGGATGACAACAGGCAGATCTCCAAACTGGGCAACCACGCCATTATTCGATCGAAACTCTTTAATCACTTCATTGTTCAGTGCTTTCCAATCCACTAGAAATCCCTCCGGTTTCAAAACGCGCTGGAAGTCGAATCATTTGCCGACACGAAAAGGTAAAACGACCCGAAAACATTGCCTATTAAAGTAAACCACAGATAACGATCAAACACTCATCCAGAAAATACACGACTCATTCCAGTTTTTATGCGATCTTACTTCTGTTTAACGCAGCATTGAGTATTTTATGAAGACGATCAAATCAATCGCAATTATTGTCCTTGTGCTTTTCGATGTCGTCGGAGGGAAGAGAACCAAGTCTTAGCAATTATTCAAGGTGAATCTTTCGAGGCACAGCACGCGAAGTGCTTGATGAGCCCATTTATACTAGCGATGTTTTTACCCGACTGCGCCCTCAGGCACCAACTTGGTTACCTGCTTGGCTTAACGGAAAATTAATCGTCATTACGCTTCACTCAAAAGGAGAAAATAACAAGTGATTAAATTCATCATGCCGCTGCATCGCAAGGCAGGAATGTCGACAGAGGCATTCCGCACTTACTATGAAAATTTTCATCGCATTATTGGCGAAAAATACTTGAATGGTTTCGTCAGCAAGTATGTACGACGTTATCCTGAGCCACTGCCAGACCGTCAGGGCAAGCTAATCGAACCAGACTTTGATGTTCTCTTAGAAATTTGGTATCCCAACGCCGACGCACAAAAGGCTTGTGCAAAACACCTATCAACGCCATCAATCGCTGCCGAGATAGCAAATGATGAAAAGGAACTTTTTGATCGAAGCCGAATGCGCGGCTATGTTCTCACAGAGCACGAATCTACACTAAACGACCCTCTCGGTTAGCTGACACCCGTTTTGATCTATCTACCATCGCGCTTACCACAAGACCAAGTCATGCATGGATGCGAATCTGCGCTTTTCTCAAACGAGTGCTAGGTTGGTAATTAGCTGGTTAGGGTAACAACAGCGTAGCGTTGCCTATCTGTTCGAGACCGTAAGCTCTTTTATCCAACCTTTAAACACAGCGCCGTTGGATCCGTCTGTTATACCAATCGAAGGTGTTGGGTTCCGGTTCACAAAATCAAAATTTATCCTCTGCGAGCCTGCAATATTGCCGTCAAGATAGAAGTATGCAATGCCATTCTCGTAAATCACCGTCGCAGTGTGCCATTGATTAAAGCTGTATCGGGTATTGCTGCGTACTGATTGAGAGTTGTTGTAGGACATTGACACGGTGCCGTCCTGCTCTAAATAGTAACCGAGCCACCGGTGACCCGTGATGAATACTGGCCGACTTCTTCCAAGATCATTATTGACAAAAAATTGTGCGCTAATCGAAAAACGCGTGAGATCCCAATTTTTTGGGTACGCGCTCGCAGCATTAGCGTCGTATTGACCAAAGCTGTAAAGTGCATTACGGTCGAAAACAACGCCTTTCAGGGACATCGAATTGCTTATTCCACTCACGTCATTGTTATTCGACGTAAGCGGGTAACGCGCTATCACTTGAGGCTGTCGTTGCTGTACTGGTTGGCTGCCAGAAAGCGCTACGCAATCATTGGGCTCCACGAGCGTAGAGGCGACTAAGTCACCATTCATATCGCTGACCATAAACCTTGCGTTAATCTTTCTATTAACGGCAGCGGTTTCTGTGCAATAACCAGGCGCAAACACAGAGGTCACACGCTGCACAACTTGGTTGAAAGGCATACTAAACTTTGTGTGCCGCGGCATTGTTAACTCGAAAGCAAGAAAAGTATCTGCAAAATCAACTTCACAACCTGACGGGCACTTGGAGTAGATGTTGTCGACCTGAAAGATATCTATCGTTAATGGCGCGCTTGATCGGGTCGTCACAGCCCAGTCATTCAGAAACTGCGCATTGGGACTCATCATCTGTCTTTGTCTCGGTTGCTGTGTCACACGCGGCTGCACCACCCTTGGTTGGATAGCCTGTGGTTGAACGGCCCGTGGTTGGGCTGTCGGCGACTGAATTTGGGCGTTGGTCTGCGCTAATGCTTGCGGCAACACATAAAACATTTGCTCTCTCGAGCCGTCACATTGAAATTGTTCAATCGACACGTTGTCTTCGGTTGAGGCGCCCGGCACATCTAGACATTTGCCACTATGGCTAGCAATGAAATTGTAATAGCCGTTGCCCACATGCTTCAGGAAGAAACGCTGCTCTGGTGAATTGTCACAGCGAAATTGTTGAATAACTAAATTATCGGCATGCGAGCCGTCTGGCACATCAAGACACTTACCACTCAGCTTTGGTGCAATATTGTAATAGCCATTCCCTAATGCAAAAAAGGAAAATAATTGCGCTTGTGAATTATCGCAACTAAATTGATTGATGGGCACATTGTCGCTGGTTAGGCCATTTGGCAAATCTAGGCACTTCATACTGTGCCCTGCAGTAATTGCAGTGTCCGCCCCTTGCATGGCGTTACTCGCACAAGAAATGGATGCTAGCAGGATCGCAACCATAGTTGCTGTATATGACATGAGTCTCTTTGGCTTCATCAATACCGAACCAAGGTTATTGAACCGTCTCATGGTCGTTGAATTCAACTTTACTCTCCCGTCGATGCCAGCGATTGATCGCCATGGCTAATTAAATCGTTTACAACTGCATTGCTTGGCGAGTGCAAGAAAAGAGCAGAAGTCATTATTCACCCGCAGATTGTACGCAACAAAAAAAATTTTAAATGTAAGCACTTTGCAATGTTGGTGAAGCTGAAATGCAGTCGTAACGCTGCTACTGCTATTTCAAGCAGCAATTTTTGGCGATACAAATATACTCATTAAGTAGCGCTGCGTAGACGAGGCCCTTGGCAATTTTTGGGCTTGTGGTTGGCGATTTCCTATTAGGTATTTGGGCCAACGAAGGATGGCGTATTGGTCACTGTGGTTCGCCAAACAAGGTTCAGCTAAACCCCCCAGATTCAGTTTACTGATAGGGAATGGCTAGCCCGGGCAGCACGCAATCTTTCTCAACACGCCACTGCTGTCAAAGCGTACTTGGGTTGAGCGCGTCGGCGGCCCGTTGCAAAAAGTAATACTCGACACGGACTAGGGGTGTCGATACTTTTTACACTTTGCTGCTGCAAAACGACCCTGCCTAAACTTTTTGCGATTCTGTGCAAAGTTATCAATAGGTTAGGTCGCCCGTCATTTATGGCACAAGTTTTGCTTCATTGTTATTCCAACTGAAAAAATGCGAATGCTGCTTGTGAAAAAGCGATATAACAGACTAAAGACTATTATCGGCACCGTTGCTCTATTCTGGACGATGGATATTGCGGTTGCTGGCGTCATTACCTACGGCGGGGAAGGCGTTACGGACCCCGATTACATTGCATCTTTCGAAGATGCACCCGTTGGAATTGCAGATTACAACGCAAATGGACTTTCTCTCCGCAATAACTCCAACGGCGGTGCAGCCATTGTCTCAAGTTCAAGTGATGGATGCGACTATGGCCTAGCTGGAAATTACCTTTTTGCCGGTGTGCTTGCTTCGTGCGATTGGAATAACAACGATGGTGACTGGTCGCTTATCATGGTCGAAAATGTATCTGAAATTTCTTGGTCCGGTTTCATCTCCGCAACGGTTAACCCTGTGCTTGATTTCTTGCAGAACGGCCAAGAAGTCTTTTCGGCCGAGCTGACGCAAACTAACGATCCTGGTGAAGACCCACTGAATTACCATATTTCAGGCTTCACTTTTGATCGAATTAATGTTGCTGGTACTTTCGGCGATGAGGGCGGATTTGGCATGGACAGTATCCATCTTAGGTCTTCTGAGGCGGTACCTGCACCAAAGACAATCGCACTCTTCGGTCTCGGTCTTCTTGGTCTTGGGTGGTTAAGACGCAGACGAGCCTGAAGACAAGCAAGGCACTTAGTAAAAACGTTATCACCACGATAGCCACCGAACTACGCCCACTCTCGCTTGCTAAATTCGGCTACCAGATGATCAATAAAAAGTCGGGTTTTTACTGACAGATTACGCCGACTAAGAT
>ERZ1048872.291-NODE-291-length-59279-cov-9.306464_pt1 | contig 59279 bp, 53 predicted proteins | sample MGYA00383100_ERZ1048872 | MGnify/ENA primary metagenome ERZ1048872 (study PRJEB29581, sample SAMEA5548370) | metagenome | biome: marine; feature: coastal; material: water | depth 50 m | study: Short-term variability in the microbial, nano- and picoplankton...
TAATTTTATAGTCTGCCCTAAGTGTAGTTTAGGGGAGGCGGACCATCTCATTAGCGAGTTAGACTTAATACTCTATATTTATTCAAAACTTAAATAATTCCAATGTCTGCTTTGGGGATTTGATATCTAACGCCATGCAAAAGTTTTAGTCATAATTTTAGTTGTGAATGGATGTGAGTTTCATGTGAAAAAGGAAGCTTTAGAATCTCTACTCTGTTGTTATTAAATCAAAAGCTAACTTCCGCTTTTGGCTATCATTTGACCTAATGAGCAGCTGGTAGTTAACGTCAGCAATGCGCACAGAACGGTCAAATAGAATTGTGCCTCTGCCCCATAAGTTGAGGTAAAAAATAGCATCTAGATAAACAAGAGGCCATATATAATATTAGGCTAAAGTAAAATCACACTTATTAATTTTTAACTATGTTTCCACCTTTCATAACAAAATCAACATCTAACAACTCTTTGATATTGTTTAAAGGGTTACCATCAAAAGCGATTATATCGGCTATTTTACCTTGCTCTAGCGTGCCTAAACTGTCACTCATACCTATTAAATCAGCGGCATTGATGGTGGCAGATTTTAAAATAGCACTATTTGCCATACCTGCTTGAGCCATTAACACGCCCTCTTTGCCATTATTGCCATGAGGAGAAACACCACTGTCAGTGCCATAAGCTATTTTAACGCCTGATTTAAAAGAGTTTATAAAGTTGGCGGTCATATCTGCGCCAACACGAATGGCCTTGGCTTTAATCGCCTCTGACATAAAGTTAGTGTTTTTCGCTAGGCCGACTACTGTATCCCCTGCCATCAATGTTGGCACTAAGTAGGCGCCTGATTTTTTAAAGAGCTTAACACTTTCATTATTGGCATAACTGCCATGCTCTATACTATCAACGCCTGCGCGCAGTGCGGCATTAATACCCTCGGCTGAATGGGCATGACTGGCAACTTTTCTGCCTAAGCCGTGGGCGGTATCGACGACTTCTTTTAACTCATCATCTGCCATTTGCTGTCCTGTACCGGTATCAGTGTCAGACAAGACACCACCAGTAGAGGTGATTTTAATAACATCGGCGCCAAATTTAATGGCTCGACGCGTTGCGCGACGACAATCATAAGGGCCATCACAGATTGTTTTACTGGTACGCATGTTTAAGATTTCAGGACTAAGACCGTCAACATCACCATGACCGCCTGTAACTGATACCATTGAGCCTGCTGCGATAATACGTGGACCATCAACCCAATCTTTAGCTATGCCATCACGCAGGGCAAAGATTTGCTCTGCGCTTGCCCCTAGATCTCGCACCGTAGTAAAACCTGCCATTAAGGTTTTTTTAGCGTTAAAGGTGCTTTGCATTAACATGTCTGCGTCTGACCTTCTTAAAGATTGGCTATCATTTTTCGGCCCTAATTCGCCGCGCAAATGCACATGCATATCCATTAAGCCAGCCATAACAAAGCTTGATGACAAATCAATTAATATGGCATCTTTAGCTATTTTACTTGGGCTGATAAAGCCTTTTTCTATACGGGTAATTTTTCCATCACTGATAACTAGTGTTTGTTTCGCTGTGGGTTTCTCACCCGCCACTTGCAATAAGGTGCCGGCATGAATGACTTGTGTTTGTGCTAAAAGGTTAAAAGAGGAGAATAGCGAAAGTGCAAGTACAGAGTGTTTTAGACTTTTAACAGCGTTAGTTATTATTGTCATGGTGGTATTGCTCTTTGTTTGTTCTAATTAAAGGTGGTCAATTAAATATAGCTACCAATACCTAACAGCTATATCCTATCAATCTCAATAACTAGTTCGTCATTCAACTTGTTAAAATGACCAACTACCGCATTATTGATTTAATGCTTAGAAAAACTAATGTTGATGGCCACCAACACCATGAGCATGACCATGCTCTACTTCTTCATCAGTTGCCGCGCGAACATCAACAACGTCAATATCAAAAGTTAATACTTTACCTGCTAGTGGTGGGTTGATATCAACCGTCACCATAAACTTGCCGGTTTTTACTACGGTCACTTGACGTTGCCCTTGCTCTGTTTGAACAACGGCAATCATGCCTACTTTCCATTTTGCATTTTTACTAGGCAAGCCTTGTAAGTGTTTTACTGGTAAACGTTGCACCATATCTTCTTGGCGCTCACCGTAAGCCTCTTCTGGCTGTAAAGTTACACTAAAGTTATCACCCGCTTCTTTGCCAGTTAAAGCGTTTTCTAAGCCTACTAACGTGTTATTAGCGCCATGTAAATACGCAAGAGGATCATTACCTTGTGATGATTCTAGCTCTTCACCTGCTTCGTTTTTCAAAACATAGTGGAACTGTGCAACGGTTTTATCTGCAATTTTCATTATTATCTCTTTCAATTTTTAACTAATGGTAATGACGCGCATTTTAGCTATCTAGGCCCATAAAAGCAAAATAACCACGCTTAACACAATTAAAAACATGCCGAGATACTCAATAGCGGTTATTTTTTCTTTAAATAGACGATAGGTCAGCGCTAAGGTTATAAAAAACTCGACTTGCCCTAATGCTTTAACATAGGCAGCTGTTTGAAAACTAGCGCCAGTAAACCAACCAATTGAGCCAAGTACACTGGTTACACCTACAAACAAGCATAAACGCCAGTTCTTGAGCATCAAGCCAAGTTGGTTTTTGTCCTGAAAATAGACATAAGCCACTGAAATAAAAGTTTGCACCGTGATCATAAACACCAAGGTAACTGCAGCACTTACCAATAGGTCAGTATTAAGAGCAAGGCTAGATTCTCTAATGAGCAAAGTTGTTATTGCTAACCCCAGTCCAGCACCTAAACCAAAAGACAAGCCTGCCATGGCATCAGATCCGGCCATCATATTACGAAAACTAAATTTAACTTTTGAAACTAAAAAGACACCAACAACACCAACAATTACACTGAACCAACCCATAACACTTAAGGGGGCTGCAAATAACAAGGCACCAACGATGGCCACTTGTATGGCTTCTGTTTTTGCAAGACTGGTAGCCACGGCAAAGTTTTTATATCGAAATGCGGCAACTAAAAAAACGGTACCAATAATTTGAGTAACACAAGCAATTAATGCATAAGTTAAAAAGTCATTATTAAGGTTTGGGACATCGATATCACGAAATTCTAACATCCACCATAAATATGCCCATGCGAATGGTAGTGAGTAAACATAGCGCACAGACGTGGTTGCCATGGCATTTAACTTACCTGATAGTTGCTTTTGGCCTGCTGTACGAACTGCTTGCATAATGGCCGCAAGCAAGGTGAAATAAATCCAAATTTCCACTAAGTTTCCTTTTTTCTTTGGCTATTAGCTCGTAACAAAAGCGAACTGTTTATCTAAGACACTAACACCTAAACCACTTTGTTTTTCAACTTTAACTTGTACTGAAATGCGTTCCTTTAAAGCTTCAATATGACTGATAATGCCAATCATTTTGCCACTAGCATTAAGGTTATCCAAAGCATCTAGCGCAAGTTCTAAAGTATCGTTATCTAAGGTACCAAAGCCCTCATCTAAAAACAGTGAATCGATACTGGTTTTGCTGCTGACCAAGTCAGAAAGCGCTAGTGCAAGAGCCAAGCTCACCAGAAAACTTTCACCTCCTGAAAGTGTATTTGTATCTCGAACACTATCCCCTTGCCAAGTATCTAGTACTTGTAAGCTTAAGGTTTCACTTTGCTGGCATTGCAACTGGTAGCGACCATCAAGCTTATTCAGTTGCTCGTTTGCCAAGTACACCAGATGATTAAGGGTTAATCCTTGGGCAAATTTTCTAAACTTTGCGCCATCAGCCGAGCCTATCAAGGTATTTAGGTAGGCAAGTTCATCTAAAGTATCCTGCTCAGTTTTTATTTGATTTAATAGGCTTTGTTGTTTTGCTTTACTTTGTTGATCATGGTTAATGGCTTGTTGAACTTGTCCTAACTTTATTTGTTGCTGTTTAAGTTGCTCTGTTAATTTTTCTAACTCTTGGTCAATATTTTCTAACGAAAGCTCTGCTAATTTTTCGGCATCGCTATTGCTCTTTTCAATAGCGGTAACCAGCATTTTATCGGCCTCAATTTCAGCTTGTTGATGTTCAATAAGTTGCTGTTTTGCAATTTTCTCTTGCCCTAAAAGCTGTTGTAATTTCGCTTCAACGCTTTGTTGTTTATTTTGTAGAGCACTAAGTTTAGTTTTAGTTTGAAGCGCTTGGTCATTCAACTCATCTTTAATAAAATCAATAGATTGCTTAGCAATTTCAAGATACCCCAACTCAGAGAGCTTAGTAACGCGTAACTGGTTTCTATCTTGTGTTTGTCGATTTAGCACATTTATTTGCTGCGCTAAATTAGCTAACTGCTCTGTTGCCTGTTTTACTTGCTCAGAGGCTAAAACATCGTCTTTCTCGGTTGAGGATAACCGACTAGAAAGAGTTTGTTGTTGAGCTGATTTTTGTTCAAATAGAGTTATTTGCTGATTGAGTTGTTGTAACCATTGTTCGGAATTCACTAATGTAAACTCATCATCTAGATAGCTTGAAAGTTGACTGAGCTGCATTGATTTAATATCAATAAACAGCAAGTTTTGCATAGCACTTTGATCAGCTTTGAGCTGTGCTATCGCTTTACTTTGACCTTCACTATCATGGTAGGCATGGTTTAATTTCTCTTCTATCAATGCCCCTTGATGCTGTGCTTGTGATAATGCTTGCTGAGTTTTTTGTCCTTGCTGCTCCATTGCCACACTTTGTTGGTTAAGTTGGGCAAACTCACCTTGAAATTTGCTTAGCTGCTCCACTTGCAGTTGTGCATTGCTATGCGCTTGCTCGATCTGCTCTATTTCAGCAAGTTCAAGTTGGCGCTCAGAGAAAACAATACTTGCAAAATTTAATGACAACTCAGCTTGCTCAGCTAGGATTATTTGCATCCGTTCATTATTTGCCTTTAAGTCTGCAGCTAGCTCACTTTCTTGCAGTGCAAACGCTTTGCCCTGCTCTTCTAAACGCTCTAGCTCTGTATTGATACCCTGTAAACGATTTTGCTGTTCATCTAGGCTAACTGATTTATAATCAGCTATAGCAGGGTGTTCAACAGAGCCGCACAATGGACAAGGTTGATCAGGTTGTAACCTTGCCCTATGCTCACTGAGCGCCATAATGGTTTGCTGTTGAGCAATTAAGGTTTCAACATCAAGTTTTTGCTGCTTCACACCTGTAAACTGCTTACGCAAATCAACTAGCTGTAATTTTATGCTTTCAAGCTGTGGCACTGTTACTTGTTTTTGGCTAGTGATCTGCGTTTGCTCGCGCAAAAACTTACGGTTGCTATTGGCAAGTTGTAAGGCATAAAAATAGTTATTTTGCTGTTGTTGGCAACTATTTACCTTACGGCTTAACACTTCAGGTGATAGCGTACTACCTACAAGTGACACTGAGGTTAGCAAAGGTTCATTTTGTGCTATCAACTGCTTTAGAAGTCCATCTAACGAATATTCTTGCGCTTGTAGATCTTGTCGCTGTTGTTGATTTTCTATTACTACTGCTTGCTGAGCTTTTTGCTCATTGATAAGTTGTTGACAATTTTGTTGAGTTAAAGCTAACTGTTGCTCTTTTTCACCAACACTCGCTTTAAATTGTCTTAGCTGATTGACCTGATTACTCCACAAGGGAAGCTTTTCTTTTATTTTGGCTAGTAGTTGATTTTCTTCTAAATACGCTTTTAGCTCTGTAATTTCAGTTAGTAGGTGTTGTTTCTCTAGCTGAGTTTTCTGATATTTTTCTTTTGATGCATTAAGTTGCTGAGATTGTTTACTCTCATTTGCAGTGACTTGTACTAATTGCGCGCTAATGTTAGTAATATCACTATCTAAGGGCACAATATCGTTTATCAGCTTGTTTTCTATGGTTTTCTGCTCAGCTTGTTGTTTTTCCTGTGCCACTAAACAATCATTTATGATTGATTGACTAGCGACAACCAACTCTGTTGCTTGCTGGCTTTGTAGCGCTAACGCATCAATTTGACTTATTTGTTTTTGATGAGATTGCTGAAGTTGTTGTTGGTTTTTTAATGCTAAATAACTAGATTGCAGCAAGCTAATTTGCTCACTTTGCTTGCTAAGCTCTGATTCCTCATCGTGTAACTCAGCTATTGCCTGCTCTGATAGGACACTCACACCTTGCGCATTTGCTTGCAATAAATGTAGCGATTTTTCCGCAGCCTTGTGATTTTCAAAAACTTGCTTTGATATATCACCGTATATTTGTGTGCCGGTTAATTGCTCTAGTAATTGTGCTCTATCTTTAGCATCAGCGTTTAAAAAGGCGGCAAACTCCCCTTGGGACAACATCATAGATTTTCTAAAGCGAGAAAAGTTTAGCCCAGTAATCTTGGCAATCTTATCTTTTACATCTTTTAATTTTTCTCCAATAATATCTCCTTCAAGCAAAGATAGTTGTGCTACTGGTGCAAGTAAGTTTCCATCCACTTTATTGCGAGCACGTTTTTGACTCCAAAAAGCGCGGTAGCACTGCCCTTTTACTTCAAATTCCACTTCCGCCATGCAATGTGCGGTAAATCGTGTCATAAGCTGATTTTGACTTGCCGACACTTTTATCCTTGGTGTTTCATGGTATAAAGCTAAGCAAATAGCATCAAGAATCGTGGTTTTGCCAGCACCTGTAGCGCCTGTTATCGCAAAAAGTCCGTTGTTATCGAACGGCTCTTGAGTAAAATCTAGCTGCCAAGCACCTTTTAAGGCATTGATATTTTCAAAACGTAAGCGTAATATTTTCATGACTCACCTTCTGATAATACCTGTGTGACTGTTTGTTTAAATAAAGTCTGTAATTGCCCTTTGCGCGCTAAAGTCTCAACGCTTGCTTGCTTATCTTGATCTTCCTCATATTGCCAAGTTTCTTGATTTAAACGTGAGGTAAATACTTCTTCTAAAGACAGCTCATTTAATGTGCTTTGATCTTGTTGATTTTTAAGCATTAAACGCCTTCTTACTTGTTTTTCTCGTCTAACCAGTAAGATTTCAACTGGAAAGTCTTTAACTAAATCAGTGATTTTTGACTGCACCTTATTTAATAAACCCGTATTAGATAATTCAATATCAAGCCAGATTTTAAGTTCATCTTCATCAGTGAGTAAATTATTAACAAGCTCTTCGACATCTTTGCTTAATTTTTCTATGGAGGTTTTCACCATAGCCAATGGCTGGAAACATGGCACGATTAAATCAGTGATGGTGGCGAGTTTACCTTGTTCGAAATCAACCATTAATACGCGCTTTTTTTGCTTGGCTTCATCAAAACTGAGGGCAATGGGTGAACCACAATAACGAATATGTTCGGTTTTGCCGACTTTTTGGGCGCGATGAATATGCCCTAAAGCGATATAATCAGCAGCAGGAAAAGCATTACTGGGTAAGGCTTCTAATGTGCCAATATAAATATCTCTGACTGAGTCTGATGTAGTAACACCTAAAGCGGTTAAATGCCCTGTGGCAATAATTGGCAGCTGAATATCATTTTCATGAGCCAAGTTTTGGGCATGGTCAAACAACTTTTGATAATGGCTAACGATGGCTTGTTGTAAGCCTTTGGATTTATCTGTGGCGGATTCTCCTGCCTGACTTTTAATTACATCACGCGGACGAATAAAAGGCACTGCGCAAATAACTGCTTGTGGCTTACTTTGTTTATCTTTTACTACAAAAACTTGCTCAGCCAAATTATTGTCAACGCTGGTGTCGGTAACATTAGCGATAACACGAGTAGACAAAGCGACCAGTAATTCTTTTGACTCAGCTAGCATACTAACCGAATCATGATTTCCAGCTAGTACAATTAACTGACAATCAAGCGCTTGCAAATCGCTAATAAAATTAAAATACATTTGCCTTGCATAACTTGGCGGCGTTGCGGTATCAAAAATATCGCCAGCAACAATAATGGTATCGATATGATGCGTTTTAACCTGCGTGAGTAACCAATGAAGAAACTGTTGATGCTCAACAGCACGGCTTTTTCCATAGAAATATTGACCAAGGTGCCAATCTGAGGTGTGAATTATGCGCATAAAGAACAACAAGATAATAGAAAATAATAGGTTGATAATTCTACCTGATTAGGATAAATAAACCATTAATGATATTAACAAAATTGAATCGAAAGAAAATATGACGCCAGCCACTAAACAACTTCAAAAGCATAAAATCGCTTTTGAAACTCACCAATACCACCATGATAGTAATGCTAGCTCATTTGGCCTTGAAGCAGTGGAAAAATTATCTCTTGATGCTGAGCAAGTATTTAAAACGTTGGTTGTTTGCACCGAAACAAAACAGTTGGCCGTTGCTATTGTGCCTGTTAAGTTAAAATTAAACCTAAAAGCTATCGCTAAAGTATTAAACGTTAAAAAGGTTAAAATGGCTGATGCAAAACGTATTGAAGCCAGCACAGGCTATGTTTTAGGTGGTGTTAGCCCCTTAGGGCAAAAAAAGAGCTTAGCAACAGTTATTGATGCTAGCGCTGAAAAATTTCAACACATACATGTTAGCGGCGGCAGAAGAGGCCTTGAGATAGCGTTATCACCGCATGATTTAGCAAAAATGTGTCAAGCAACCTTTGCCAATATTTCAAATTAATGACGAATGTTGCTTGAAGATTCTATCAATTGTTTGCTAGGTACAGCTTTACTAAAATAATACCCCTGTAAATAATCACATTGTAATGCTGTCAATAAATTAAGCTGTTCTTCGGTTTCAACACCTTCTGCAACGACTGCCAACTCTAAGCTATGTGCCATCACTATGGTGGCTTTAACTAAATCACAATCGGCCTTATTTGTTGTTATGTTATTAATAAAGCTTTTATCTACTTTCAATATATCAAAGGGATATTGTCGTAAATAGCTCAAAGAAGAATAGCCAGTACCAAAGTCATCCATAGACAATGTTACTCCAAGTTTATTGAGCGCTTTTAATGCCTCATCAATATAAGATTGACCGATCATCAATACCCCTTCAGTAATTTCAAGCTCTAAGTTTTGAGCTGCAACATTGGCATCTTTAAGGGATTTTTTAATAAAGCTGAGCAATTTAGTATCTCTGAACTGGCGAGGTGACAAGTTAACGGCTATTCGGTAATTTTTTTGCTGTCCATTTTGCCATTCACTTAAAAAGCTTAATGCTCGCTGTAGAACAAATTGCCCTATTGGTACAATTAAGCCAGTATGTTCGGCAATGGGAATAAATTCATCAGGGCCAACAAAGCCAAGAGCTGGATTATGCCACCTAAGTAAAGCTTCTGCGCCAATAATATGGGTATTTTTAGCATCGAACTGTGGCTGATAATAGACTTCAAACTCGTTGCGATCTAATGCACCGTGCATTTGTTCTTCAATTTCTAAACGACGTAACTTGATTAGATTCATTTCTTTAGTGAAAAATGAGTAGGTATTACGACCTAACGTTTTCGCTTGATACATTGCGGTATCGGCATTTCGCAATAGGTCCGAGGTAGTATTACCATTGTCAGGATATATAGCAATGCCAATACTTAAGGTAAGTATTAATTCTCTGCCGTCAATTTTAAAAGGCTGTCTAAAAGTCTGAAGTAAGTGTTCAGCAATGGTCAAGACATTATGATCATCAGTTAAGCCTCGCAACAAAACTATAAACTCATCACCACCTAAGCGGCCAACGGTATCTTCCTTTCGTACGACCTGATTTAATCTATTGGCCGATTCAATAAGTAATTTATCACCGACTTCATGGCCTAGCGAGTCATTAACTTTTTTAAAATCATCCAGATCAAGAAAAAGTACCGCCGTTTTTTCAGTTTTACGCTCAGCCTCATTGAGCATTTGCGATAGCCGATCTAGCGCTAAAAAACGATTGGGTAATAGGGTTAAGGTGTCAAAATAAGCATGTTGACGTATAGCCTCTGTACTTTTGTGCTGTTCGGTAATATCACGTATTATGGTCACCACTTGTTTATGTTTTTTTAGGTGACTAATTCTTGCTTCGAAAAAGGATAAACCACTGGGCATTATCAATTCATACTCAAAACTGACCACTCCGTCTTGTGACATCACCTTGGCAATATTAGTCTGAAATTTTTCGGCTACCTCAATAGGTAGAATCTCGACCATCGGCTTACCAATAAAGTCCTCTGGCGAAACATATAGATCTCCTACATTACTGGCATGATAATCAATGATAGTGCCATCTTCTTTCATCAAAAAAAGTAAGTCAGGTATCGCTTCAAAGGTAGCTTGTAGCATGTATTCCTTAAACATTGCTTTCGCTTCAACTTCTTTATAGTCAGACAAGTTAATATCAATGCAATACATTTGCTTTTTATGATATTGGTTAGTAAATAACACATGACTTGAAAAGACATAAACATCACTACCATTTTTATGACGTAAGGTGAGTTCAGAAGCAGGGATTTCTATATCTTCATTGAGCCAGTTTTTATGGGCCGCAATAAAAAACTCACTCATAGGCTCAGGTATAATCAGTTCTTCTAATTTCTGCCCTAAAGCCTCTTCACAGGTATAGCCGTAAAGTAGCTCACTGCCTTTATTCCAGTAAATAACTCGCCGCTCTTCATCATACCCTTGCACTGAAATAGCGTCTATGGCATCAAATAATTGATGAAGAGGGTCATTGAGGACATATTGATGGGGTAATTCATTGGTAACTTTACTCGATTCCATATAAAGTAAGCCCTAGTAAAATATTTACACTATATTTATATTAAACCTAATTAGACTATTTCGCTCTTTTATTTTAAAAAAAAGTCAATCTAAATCAAGCATTATCAATTCCAACCGCTACCACCTTATACTCTGGGCATTTAGTGTGTTTATCAGTGATATCACCTGTGACCCTGTTGATCATTAGTTCAGGAAAGTGGAAAGTAGTAAAAAGAACTCCTTGCTTTACTTTCTCACTAATATGAGCCGTTAATGATATTTCTCCACGGGCCGAGAATAGCCTGACTTTACTTTTATCCTTAATATTTTTTTCTTTTGCATCTTTAGGGTTTACCAGCAAGACGTCTTCACTAATAATCTTTTCATTGCCAGTTCTACGGGTCATAGTTCCTGCATTATAGTGTTCTAAATTACGACTAGTCGTTAAAATAAATGGGAATTGTTCACTGTTTTGTAAAAGCTCTTGGCTCTCTTCAAACTCAAAAAAATGAAACTTACCTAAGCCTCTGCTAAAGGACTCTGTGTGTAATATTTGTGTATCAATCCCCTGTGTTGATACTGGCCATTGCAGACCATTTTTCGCTAAGTTTTGCCAAGTAATACCAGCAAAAAATGGCACAAGCTGTGAAATTTCAGCAAGCACTTTCTCAGCTAGTTCAACGCCTGAGCTATATTGCTGTTGTGGGTAATCTAAGGCATTCATCATTTCAACAATGATTTCACCGTCAGTTTTACAACCTTGTTTTGGTATCACTGCCGCATTTACTTTTTGCACACGACGCTCACCATTGGTAAATGTACCACTTTTTTCCAAGAAGCTAGTCCCTGGTAATACTACATCAGCCATTTTTGCCGTTTCGGATAAGAAAATTTCTTGCACAATAAGTAAATCCAAATTGGCAAGGCTTGCAACGACATGTTGCTGATTAGGATCAGTTTGCACCACATCTTCACCTAAAATCCATAATACCTTTAAATCACCAGCTAAGGCGGCATTAAACATTTCAGGGATTTTGTAGCCTATTTTTGTTGGCCATTGACTCAAGTTAACGATGGAATCGTCAGTGATCTGATAATGCTCCTGGTAATACTTGATATTGGCGGGAACATCAACGGGAAAATAACCTGCGCCTTGATGAGGCTGACAACCCATATCTGCAGCGCCTTGAACATTATTTTGCCCGCGTAATGGGTTCATACCAACGCCTTCCCTTCCCGCATTACCAGTAAGCATAACAAGGTCTGCGATACACATAATTGCCCGACTACCTTGGCTGTGTTCAGTAACACCAAGCCCGTGAAAACTCATGGCCTTACCGGCATTAGCATAAGCAATAGCGGCTGCTCGTACTTGATTTTTGTCAACACCCGCAATGTTTGCTAGTTCGTCAATATCCACTGCCAAAATAGCTTGGCGGTAACTTTGGTACTCCTGAGTTCGAGCGTCTACAAAATCATCATCAACTAAGTCTGACTCTATAATAAAATACGCCATCATATTTAACACGGCAACGTTGGTTCCTGGACGCAATTGAATATGCCAATTAGCGTAACGAGCTAACTCGGTTTTTACCGGATCAAGTACAATCAGTGGCGTGCCTTTCATCACTTTTTGTTTGATTTTAGCGCCCGTTACTGGGTGCGCTGCGGTAGGATTGGCACCAATAAGTAATATAAACTCAGTTTGGTTTAAGTCGTCAATAGAATTTGTTGCAGCGCCAGTGCCAAAGCTTTCTTGCATTCCATATGCAGTAGGCGAGTGACAAACACGCGCACAACAATCAATATTATTTGTACCTATCACTGCCCGCATCATTTTTTGCAATAAATAATTTTCTTCATTGGTACAACGAGCAGATGAGATACCCGCAATAGCATCACTGCCATGTTCAACTTTAATAGCATTTAATCGCTTGGCAATATAATCAAAGGCATAATCCCAACTAACCTTGGTTAATTTACCATCTATTTTTACTAATGGAGAATCAAGGCGATCTTGATGATCATAAAATCGCCATGCGTACCTCCCCTTTAAACAAGTGTGACCACTATTCACTGTGGCACCTGTAGGTGCTTCAATGGACAATATTTTATTATCTTGTACCGATACTTCTAGATTACAACCGACACCACAGTAAGAGCAAATGGTTCTTACTTTATCAATGTCTCCATTTTCAGACTCGGCGTTAGCTAACTGCTGGCGAAAAACATCTGAAATAGCACCTGTTGGACAGGTTTGCGCACAGGCGCCACAGGAGACACAATTGGATTCATTAAAACTGACATCTTGTCCTTTTATGATTCGGGCATCAAAACCACGACCCGCCACGCTTAAAACTTGCTCCCCTTGAATTTCATCACAAGCTCGAACACAGCGATTACAATCGATGCACAAGGATAAGTCCATTCGCATATAGGGGTGACTGTCATCACAAAGGCTGCTTTCACCACGTCTATTTACACTGAGTGGCACACTAGCAATACTTTTTCGTCCTTGTTTAAAGCGCACTTCGCCAACACCCGTAGTAACAACAACTTGTTCAAACTCTTTTCTGGCTTGTTGTTGACTCTTGGCTAGTGTTTGCTCGGGCAAATCACTGAGTACCAACTCAACAATATTTTTACGTAGTTTTTCTATACGCGGTGAATGAGTATATACATGCATGCCCTCGCCTATTGGCGTGTGACATGATGCCATCACCTTTTTTGGTCCATCGGCAGTTAACGCAACATCAACACTGCACACTCGACAACTACCATAAGGCTCTAACCGTGTATCATCACATAAGGTAGGAATAAGGTTAGCATCGTTTAATCGACGGCTAAAAGACAAGATAGTTTCGCCCTCTTCAATTGCATAAGCAACACCATTTAAAAAGGCTTTTTTGCTATTACTTTGATATACTTGACTCATGAGTGCGTTCCATTAACAAGTTCTGGCGTGGCAAAATATGGGAATAATTCCGATTCAAAGTACTGCAAAATATTTTGTATCGGTAAAGGTACACCGCCACCTAATGCACATAAAGAGCCTAACTGCATGGTTTCTAATAAATCCTTCAATAATTCACCATCAATTGCTTGCTCACCGGCAATAGCTTGCTCAAACATTTCTTGTCCACGCACAGAGCCAATTTGACAGGGATAACATTTACCGCACGACTCAAGCGCGGTAAATTCAAATAAATGAGCTATATAATCAATCATGTTAATTGATTGTGGAATACCGATAATACTGGCATGCCCCAATAAAAAACCGTTGTCACTAAAAGATTCGAAATCAATGGTGAGACGTTCAACGTGACTTATCGGTACCACGCCGCCTAGCGGCCCACCAATATGGAGCGCTTTGATATCTTTTACAAAACCACCAGCAAGGTCAATTACTTGTGTTAATGGTGTACCCATCGCCACTTCGATTATGCCTGGGTATTTAAAAGCACCATCAAGGGAGAGTAGTTTGCTACCAGTGGATTTACCATTACCTAAGTTTTTATACTGAATAACACCACTATGTTGCTCATCTGATAAATTAGAAAATATAAAATGTATCGAGCCAAAAGTTTCAACATTATTAACGACGGTTGGACAGCCAAATAAACCACTTTGCGTTGGAAATGGCGGTCTAACAGACACTACAGGGCGTTGACCTTCAATTGAACGCAAGAGTGCGGTTTCTTCACCACAAATATATGCACCAGCACCCTTGATGATTTTGAAAGTAAAATCAACTGAAAGACCTAACTGCTTAAATTCAATGATTGCTTGTTCAGTATTTATAATCGCATCAGGATATTCTGCGCGAATATATAACACGCCCGTTTTGGCCTCAGTTAAAAAGCTTGCCATTAACATACCAAATAAAACGGCGTGTGGTCTTTGCTCTAATAAATAACGATCTGAAAAAGCGCCGGCATCCCCTTCATCGGCATTACAAACAATATATTTTTCATTGTTATTTTCTACAAGACAAGATCGCCATTTAACACCCGTTGGAAAGCCCGCACCACCTCGACCTCTTAGCCCTGACTCAACAAGTTTATCTAGTAATTGTTCTCGTTCATCTCTGGTTTTGTACTGCGTTGATAATTCGTCAAACAGTTGATAATAATTAGCTACATCAGGTATTTCTGCGGTAAGTATCGGCTCATCTAACGTGCAACCTACTTGATAATGCTCACTCGACGCTGTCGAAGGCTCTGCAACAATACGGGTTAAATTGTCGATATCTGTGCCCGAGAAATTGTGATCTGCAATTTGAAAAGCGCTATTTTGTGCACAGCGCCCCAAGCAAGTGACATGACCAATATTATCCGAGCCAAATTGACTGGTTAACTTTTCTTTCACGTCAGGTTGCGTATCGGCACACAAACATGATGAGCCATTACACACATAGGCCTTTTTATTGGCGTTATGCTTATTTGAACCGTCATCTAAAAAATCATAAAAACTCGCTGCGCCATGAACAACGGCCTCACCGATTAAAAACTTTTTAGCTAAGACTTGTCGCTGTTGCTTTAGATTAGCTGTTTTATCACCAGCATCAGTAACAACTAGCTGTTGAAATAAAGTGTTTTCAACGCCTTGTCTGCCGGCAAGTTGTGATAGATTTTTAGACATAATGACTCTCTTGTGATATTTTTTTACTCATTGTATTTTTAAATAACGCTGCTATACCCGTTTGAATAAATGTATTGCCACAATTCAATGCTAGGCTTTTATACGCCAATCACCACAATAAACATTAAATGATTGCAACGAAACAAAGCCTATCAAGGTTAAATCAAACCGTTGTGCGGCTTTTATTGCCAAGTCAGATGGCGCACCAACAGCCACCAAAATTGAGATCCCAGCCATCACTGTTTTTTGTACAATTTCAAAACTGACTCTACCACTAACCAGCATCACCAATAATTGCCCTGTGACTGGTAATTGCTGGTCAAACAAACGCTGACCAATTAATTTATCAACGGCATTATGTCGGCCTATATCTTCAAACACGGATAACAACTGTGCTTGTTGATTAAAAAGCGCGGCGCCATGTACACCGCCTGTGAGCGCAAACAACTGTTGTTGCCTTCGCATTTTATCAGCCAGTGGGTAAATCAATTCGGCACTAAAGTGTAGATTTTCAGTTAAGCGTAATAAATTGGGCGGATTCTTTAACTCTAGTGCCTTCAGTGATGTTGCGCCACACAAACCACAACTTGAATAAGTAGTTTGAAAACGTTCAATGGAGGTGAGTTGAGGCACTTTTCCTTCAATAAAATGCACTTGCCAGTTATTTTCTCTTGCCTCTTCAACGGTATTATCTGGGCAAACACTGTCAATATCTACATAGCTTTTGATAATACCCTCACTAAATAACAAACCAAGGATCAATAACTTATCATCACCTAACGAGCGCATTGTTATAGCAAACACTTTTGATTGTAGCTCACCGCTTGCTTTTTGCCAGATCAAATTAATTTGCAAAGGTTGCTCAGTAATAACACTGTCGTGCTCGAGTTTTCTACCTACCTTGTGCTGACGAGTATAAGTTACTTTATCCACTCGCTTTATTGTTTGCGCTTTAGCAGCAAAATTTACCATTGATTATCTAATTATTTAATTGATACTGGTTAAAGTCTAACGCCTTAAATTTAAAGTGGAAAGCACAAAGTACAAAGCTAACTTTACTCGACATAGATATTTGTAAGGCTTTTGTTGCAAATTGCTGTTTAGTTGCTAAATTTATCTACAATTAGAATAAAAATAGAACGACTAAACAAGGATTTACCATGGCTTCTGATGTAGAAATTGCACAACAATTTACCCCTCGTCCTATTAGTGAGATTAGTGACCTACTCAATATAAAGCAAGAACACCTACTGCCCTATGGTCGAGAAATAGCAAAGATCTCCCTTGATGCTTTAAAAGTTAAATCAACTAAAAAAGGTAAATTGATTTTAGTTTCTGCCACAACACCTACACCTTCAGGTGAAGGTAAAACCACCACCACTATCGGTTTAGGGCAAGCATTCACACAATTAAATGAATCAGTTTGTATGGCACTGCGTGAACCTTCTCTTGGCCCTTGCTTAGGCATGAAAGGCGGCGCAACAGGCGGCGGTTATAGTCAAATAATGCCAGGAGATAAAATTAACTTACATTTTACCGGTGATTTTCATGCCATTACCAGCGCCAATAACTTACTTTCCGCCGCCATAGATAATCATATCTATCAAGACAATCTGCTTAATATCGACCCACGTCAATTAGTCTGGCGTCGCGTCATGGATATGAACGATCGCAGTTTACGAAAAATAGTCTTGGGTCTAGGCGGCAAAATGCAAGGCATTCCCCGCGAAGGAGGCTTTGATATTACCGCCGCTTCTGAAGTAATGGCGATGTTGTGTTTAGCTAATGATGCCACCGATTTAAAAGCTAGGCTTGATCGCACTTTAATTGGTTACACCTATGACGGTAAGCCTGTCTATGCCAAAGAGTTAGAAATTACTGGCGCCATGATGGCATTGCTGCGTGATGCGCTACAACCTAACTTGGTGCAAAGCTTCGAAGGCACGCCTGCTTTTGTACATGGTGGCCCTTTTGCTAATATAGCTCACGGCTGCAATAGTGTTATCGCAACGCGTATGGCAATGCATCACGCCGATTGGACAATCACAGAAGCTGGTTTTGGCTTTGATTTAGGCGCAGAAAAATTTTTTGATATAAAATGTAGAATAGCTGAATTAGACCCCGATGCCGTGGTATTAGTCACAACCGTTCGCGCATTAAAAATGCATGGTGGTAAAAATAAAAGTGACTTAGAAACTGAAGATTTGAGCGCCGTTGCCAAAGGGTTAGCTAACTTAGATAAACATATAGAAAGCGTTGAGTTATTTAATAAACACCCCGTAGTGGCACTTAACCGTTTTGCCTCTGATACCGATGCTGAAATTTCCTTAATCAAAGCACGTTGTGTTGAACATGGCGTTTCATTTGCCGAAACCACACATCATGCTGAAGGAGGCAAAGGGGCAATTGAGCTTGCTAAAGCTGTGATGGCATCAATAGTTAAAAGCAAACCATTTGAAGCACTGTATGAGCTAGATTTATCTGTTGTCGATAAAGTACGAAAAGTTAGCCGTGCTATGTATGGTGCGACCGATGTCGCGTTTTCAAAACAAGCCGAAAAAGATCTTAAGCATGTAGAACAGTTAGGCTTAACTCATTTGCCTATTTGTATTGCAAAAGCGCCAAGTTCATTGTCTGACGATCCCACCCTACACGGCAGACCAAGAGATTTTGAAGTGACGGTAAGCTCAATAGAAATTAACGCTGGTGCGGGTTTTTTAGTGGTACTAACAGGTAATATCATGCGTATGCCTGGTTTACCTAAAAAACCGGCAGCTAATGATATTCAGTTGCTCGAAAGTGGTGTCATTGAAGGTCTAGAATAAATAAAACTATCAACGTCGAAGAAAAGGCCGCTTTGCTCAGCATAGTAATAGCCCGGTGTTGAAAGCTTATTTACAACGCCTACATAGACATGATTAGGTTAATTCACCAAGACTAAAGTATTGACATAGAAATATTATTACACTGGCTATAATTGTTAAATTTTCATTAAGATTAATCTTATACACTGACAGCATTAAACCTAAAGAGATGCCTGCTAAGATAATAACAAGTCTTTCCTTAACTACCACACATCTCACTACGAATCATTAAAAAAAAGGACTACTCTCGGGTAATCCTTTTGCGGGTAGGAATATGACTAACTCTTGGTAGCCTTTATCGATAAAATACCACCTTGGCTGTTAAGATTTGTGGCTCTGATATTGCCAGCAAGGACATGATAAGCGATGCTTTTAAAGGCATGCAGCATTATTTCAAATTACTTTTATAACGAATTATTGTACAGTTAACACCTGTATAGTAAAGCAATGTTACCTATACAGACTGCCAAGCCCCCGCTGTTAATTAGGTAGCAGATTTATATAGAAAAAATGATATTGAACAAGGCCGCCAAGCGATAGACGCCATTGAAAAGCATATTAAAAAACAGCCAAGAACAACAAAGACTATGCTTGATTGTCTGATTGTTGGTGCTGGACCTGCAGGGCTTAGCGCCATGCTCGGCGCTAAAGAAAAAGCCTGAATATAGTCACTATCGATCAAGATGTTGCTGGCGGACCAGTAAGTCATTTCCCTAGAGGCAAGTTGGTAATGACAGCCCCAGCTCAAATGCCCATTGTAGGGAAAGTTAAATTTGGTGAAATATCCAAAGAAAAATTACTGGCGTTTTGGTTAGAATTAATAGCCAAGCATGACTTAATAATTAACCAGTAGCAAACAAAGTTATAAAACCAAAAGCATTTTACTCGCTATTGGGCGACGCTGTACACCTAGAAAGCTAGGTGTGGAAGGTGAAGAGCAAAGCAAAGTTGTTTATCGATTAATTGATGCTGAGCAATATGATAATGATGATATTTTAGTTGTTGGCGGCGGTAATAGCGCCCTAGAAGCAGCTTGTAGTATAGCTGAGCTAGGCCGTTGTAGGGTTAGTATCTCGTACCGCAGTGATAGCTTTGGCCGAGCAAAAGCTAATAATAGAGCAAGAGTAGAACAATTAGTTGCTCATGGTAAATTGAAGTTATTGATGAGTTCACAAGTTAGCAGTATTAGTCAAGACGAGGTGCAGTTAACGGTTAAAGATGAGTCAAAAACGATAGTAAATAGTGTGGTTATTGTTTGTGCCGGCGGTGTATTACCCACTCCTTTTTTGAAAAAAGTCGGCATTATGGTGGCAACTAAATATGGCACAGAATAAATTTAATGTATTAACTTTCATACTCTTAGTAGGTTTTGCTGTAACCGCTTTTGCTGAATATTCACCTAACAATAACAGCCTACCTATTTCAATAAAACAACAACTACTTTCGGGCCAATACCGGCAAGCACTTCCGCCGTTAATAAAGTTAGCAGAGCAAGGAAATAATAAGGCTCAATATCAACTTGCTTTGCTATATCTACATGGAAAGTCTGTCAAAAAATCGGCCAAAAAAGCGGAATATTGGTTACTACAAGCAGCAAAATCTAATAAAAATGCCAGTTATTTAATAGGCTCTCTTTACGCACAAGGTAAAGCATTAACAAAAAATTTAGATAAAGCGAGAACATTTTTAGCCTTATCTAAAAAGAGTGGTAGCAAAAAGGCAAAAAAACTTTATCAGTCACTATTTATTGCCAACAATGTTGAGATCTCATCAAAACAATTGCAAGTAGATTTAATCAAAGCCATTAAAAGTGGCTCATTAAGCAAGGTTACCAATCTTTACCAGCAAGGGGCAATACTGACTCCTATTGACGAGCCAAGTAACCCGTTAATGATTGCGTTAAAGAGCCAGCAAAAAGAAATATCCCTCTGGATTATTGCTCAGGTTCAAGGCTAACATCAATGCCGTAAATTTAAAAAAACAAACACCGTTAATGCTAGCCGTTAAAGCCCAAAATACCGCCATAGCTCAACAACTCATTAATCAAGGTGCGCTTCTAACAGCAAAAGATTTTGAAGGTAAAACGGCATTAAGTTATGCGAAAGCATTAAACTTACCCTTGGTAATAAAATCATCACAAAGTAAACAAACTGACAGTAAACTAAAAACACTTGAAATACAGGTAAAATATACCAAAAGCCCTTACTACGCTTGGTCAATACTAACGATTGCTGTAGCACAAAAGCAAGCGTTACTCATTAGAGAGTAACTAAAATTAGGGCACAGTGTATGGCAGGAAAATCCTCAACATGACAATGCCATTATGATTGCCATCAAACAGCAGCAAAGTAAACTAGCATTAGCCTTGCTAACTCATTCAGGAAAAACAACTAACCTTCAAGCGGCTCATAAGTCAAAGCAACTGAGCGATTTATTTACAACGGCCATCCAACACAATGATTTAACGTTGATAAAAGAATTACTTTTACTCACTGATATCCAAAAATTACAGAGCCTTCCTATCGAAGAAACACCTTTATGGTTTGCTATGAAGTTTAAACAAAAAGATGCTTTTTTAGACATTGCTCGAGCAATTCCTTCAGAGAGAAAACAAGATGTTCAACAACGAGCATACCTATTACTAGCAAATGAATTAAACTTAACAGAAATCAGTATTTTTCTGCTCTCAATGGAGTCTGATGTCAATTTAACCAATAATGCTGGTCGTAGTGCTCTATGGTATGCCGCTGATTTTACTAATACTCGTTTAATTAACGTGTTGATTTATGCTAATAGTGACATTGATTATTTTGATAATGATGGATATAGCCCGCTTATGCGTGCTGTCATTAGAAATTGTGCCGCGTGTGTTACTTCATTATTAAATGCCGGAGCCAATGCTTAAAAACCCTCAATAAATACAAACAGTGCTTTGCTATTTGCGGCTCAAGGTAAGCCTCAAGTGTTAAAAATAACCTTAAACTTTAATCACCAAGCTAAACATTGTGAAACTCTTGATATAAAACAGCGAAACAGTAATAGTTTTACCCCGCTAATGTTAGCCATTAAAAACTACTGCACTGAATGTGTTGCCCTGTTATTACAGGCTGGCGTTAATCCTAAACGGAAAAACAATCAAGGTGAGGACGCTTTTGCTTTAGCACAGTCAAAAGCCGATATTTTAGTGCTTTTAAATAAATATTAGCGAGTAAATTTGTTAGCAAAATAGAAAAATAGTAACGATATCCTAGATATAAAAAGTAAATTGACGTTTTGTGATTTGGGTTAAAGCCAGATTTTGTATTATAAAAAATCCTACCGAAATCGCCATATAGATAGTGTTTACGACTTTGATATTGCACCTTAAACGTTGGAGATATACTTTGCTGACTAGCGCCATTATCATTTTGACGGTTATCAAACCTTAATTTAGGCGTGATGGAAACCCCGTTATCAAAACGATACCGGCTGGTTGCATAAAGAGAGTAAACTTGTGACTGTGATAGCGCAGAGTAACGAAAGCCAAAACTATTAGTGTCATGCTTACGGTATAGGTTTCTAGCTGATAAGTAGACGTTCGCGTAATATTGGCCGCCACTTTCACTGATGGCAGGTACTCTAGGTAAGACTGGCGCTAACATCATAGCGGTCATTGATGGGCTGAAAAAGCTGTAATGATGCAGTTTTGCTGGTTAAGGTTCTATCTAAGGCTAAATCTAATATTTATTCATCATTAAAAAATAAGTTTTGCAATTAGGCATAGCTATCGACACTTTGACCAATAAGCGCATTACGCGTGCCTACATAAGGATTTTTGCGATAATTAAGTGTCCATGAATAGCGTTGTGCTGATTGAGTACTATAACTGCCAGAAAATAATAACGCGTTCAATTCGTTGAAAAAAATATCATAGTCAACTAGCGAATACACTGAAACTGAGTTTTTAAAGTAACATATCTCGCCACCTACAGCTCTTCTATCAGTAAGGTCATTAATTGATTGTTCAAACAAAAAAACGCTAAAACCGATTTCTTGCCAACTATTATCAATATCTAGATCAGTAAAACTAATTTGTTCACCATAAAGCCCTCTATGCAGCTTTTGATAAAATAACGGCCGATCAAACCACTTCCAGCAACGAGTAACATGGAAAACAAAGCTATACTGCTATTTAAAGAGCCTAAGTTAAAATTGCTGTGAAGTAATATAAAAGTTGGCCCCCAAACACCAAATACCATATGCAAACGAAACCAATGGTGCACCTTAAAAGCATTGCGCATTACTTTCCAATATTTTCGCGCCGGATACAACAAAAGCAGCACCATCATCGTAGAGCCAATGATGCCAAAGGCATAACCAATTCCTTCTTCAGCATTATACCAATATTCATCACGCTCGAACCAAGCAAGTAATAAAACACCAAGGGTAAATAAGCTAAATAGAATAGTGGGTAAGTGTCGAACATTCATAATAGCAATATTAGTAATCAATTCTTAAGACAAACTTAATTATCGCTCAAAAAACAGACAAAAAAAGGTGAGTCTTATTATAAATTAGACTCACCTTATTATTAACAAGTATATATGAGATTCTCTTCAAAACCCCTTACATATTGTAAGCTATTTTTCTACAAATTTTTCTGCAAGGTATAACCAAGTGGGCAGTACCGTATCAGGGTTAAGTGAAACACTATCAATGCCCTGCTCCACTAACCATGCAGCAAAATCTTCATGGTCTGAAGGTCCTTGACCACATATACCTACATATTTACCACGTTTTTTACAGGCGCTTATTGCCATAGATAATAGTGCTTTTATGGCTGGGTTTCGCTCGTCAAATAAGTGAGCAATTAGCCCTGAGTCTCTATCTAAGCCAAGAGTTAACTGGGTTAAGTCATTTGAACCAATAGAAAAACCATCAAAATAATCAAGAAACTGATCGGCAAGTAAGGCATTAGATGGCAATTCACACATCATGATAATACGTAAACCGTTTTCACCACGTTTTAGACCTTGCTCAGCTAAAATATCAATAACCGCTGCTGCTTCTTCTAACGTGCGCACAAACGGGATCATCACTTCAACATTGGTTAGATCCATATCATTACGAACACGCTTTATTGCTTCACATTCAAGAGCAAAACAATCACGGAAATCTGTTGATATATAACGAGCAGCGCCACGATAACCAATCATAGGGTTTTCTTCGTCTGGTTCGTATTCTTCTCCACCTACTAAGTTTGCATATTCATTTGATTTAAAATCAGACATGCGCACAATAACTTTTTCGGGAGAATAAGCCGCGGCAAGTGTTGAAATACCTTCACTTAGTTTAGCAATATAAAACTCAACAGGACTTTCATAGCCAGCAATAATATCGTTAATTTCATCTTGCAAATCAGCCGATTGCTCATCGAAATTTAATAACGCTTTAGGATGAACGCCAATCATTTTGTTGATGATAAACTCTAAACGAGCTAAACCAATACCGCTATGAGGTAATTTAGCAAATGCAAAGGCTCTGTCAGGGTTACCCACATTCATCATGATTTTAAGGGGTAATTCGGGCATCGAATCAATTTCAGACGTGGTGACGGTATAGTCAAGTTTACCTTGATAAATAAAGCCGGTATCACCTTCAGCGCAAGAAACAGTAACCTTATCACCCGTAGAAATTAACTTGGTTGCATTACCACACCCTACTACCGCAGGAATCCCCATTTCACGGGCAATAATGGCGGCATGACATGTTCTACCACCACGGTTAGTGACAATGGCAGAAGCGCGTTTCATGATAGGCTCCCAATCAGGATCAGTCATATCGGTAACTAAAACATCGCCGGGTAGAATTTTATCCATTTCATCTAGTGATGCCAGCACCTTTGCTTCACCACTACCAATTTTATGTCCAATAGAGCGTCCTTCACAGATAATACCTGCCGATGCCTGTAACTGGAATTGCTCCATTACATTAGCATTCTCACGACTTTTCACCGTTTCTGGGCGCGCTTGAACAATATAAAGTTTATTGTCTAAACCATCTTTTGCCCATTCAATATCCATTGGGCGACCATAGTGCTTTTCAATAATCACCGCTTGTTTGGCAAGCTCTTGCACTTCTTCATCGGTGAGTGAAAAACGATTTGAGTCTTGTTCATCAATATCAATAATTTCAACTTGTTTATTGTGCTCTTGAGACTGGGTATAGACCATTTTAATGGCTTTGCTACCGATATTACGGCGTACTACCGCAGGTTTATCTTTGGCTAATGTCGGTTTATGAACATAGAATTCATCAGGGTTTACTGCACCCTGCACAACCATCTCACCTAAACCAAAACTAGAGGTGATAAAAACAACATCTTCAAAGCCTGACTCTGTATCGATAGAGAACATCACCCCTGAGGCAGAAATATCGCTGCGCACCATACGTTGAATACCAGCAGATAAAGCCACTCCACGGTGATCATAGCCTTGGTGTACACGATAAGAAATAGCTCTGTCATTAAAAAGCGAAGCAAAAACATGTTTGATGGCAACCATCACTGCTTCTAGGCCACGCACATTAAGAAAAGTCTCTTGCTGTCCGGCAAATGAAGCATCAGGCATATCTTCAGCGGTAGCTGATGAGCGTACAGCGAAAGAAGCGTCTTCAGTAAACTCGCCTGCTAATTTATTGTAGGCCAGTTCAATGTCTTGCTGCATCTGAGGTAAGAAAGGCGTATCAATAATCCACTGGCGAATAGTTTCACCACATTTTGCTAATTCATTTACGTCATCAACATCAAGGGTATCAAGCAATTGATATATTTTTTCATTAATGCCGCTTTGCTCTAGAAATTCATTAAAGGCAAAAGACGTAGTAGCAAAGCCTGTTGGCACTTGTACACCAACATTTGCTAAATTTGAAATCATTTCCCCAAGAGATGCATTTTTACCGCCAACGCGATCAACATCACCCATTCCTAAGTTTTCATACCAAAGTACATTTTCTTGCACAACAATTCTCCATTGAATTGACGAAAAATTAAATAAAGTTTCACACTATATTTATAGTTATAGACATTCTACACTGCCAATTATTGAAACTAAACGTTAAAATGAAGTATAACTTAGAAGTTTTCACTTCATTAAACACAACAACAATATAAGATAAGGATTTACATGCGTACTGCTTTTTATATTTCTGATGGCACAGCGATTACTTCTGAGGTTTTCGGTCATGCTTTACTGTCCTTATTCCCAACAGAGTTCGAGCATCAAACCATTTCTTTTGTCGAAACCATTGAAAAAGCAAATGAAGCAAAAGAGAAAATTAATAAAGTCTGTGCGCGATCTAATGAGCCTCCTCTGGTTTTTCATACCTTTGTTAATAATGATATTAGAGAAATAATCGATAGTTGTGATGGTATTATTTATAACTTTTTAGAGCATTTTGTCGCGCCATTAGAAAAGCAACTGGATATGAAAGCAAAACCTAAAGCGCACAGAACTCACAGTATTCATGAAAACAGTTACGATTATCGTATTGAAGCAGTTAATTACGCGCTTAATAACGATGATGGCTCAAATGTCACCAACTATAAAGATGCCGATGTTATTTTAGTAGGCGTATCGCGCTCAGGAAAAACCCCCAGCTCACTTTATTTAGCACTGCAATACGGCATCAAAGCCGCTAATTACCCTTTTACCGATGATGATATGGATGAGCTAAAAATTCCTGACTTTTTGAAGCCTCATAAAAAGAAACTCTTTGGTTTAACCATTGATGCGCAAAGATTAATAGATATTCGTGAAGGGAGAATGTCAAACTCTAAATACGCATCCGCTAGACAATGTCGTATGGAAGTGCGTGAAGTGGAAAAACTTTACAAAAAAGAAAGAATTCCATTTATCAATACTACTAAGTTTTCAGTGGAAGAAATAACCGCCAAAATTCTGAGTGAAACAGGACTGCAAAGATATAAGTACTAAAATAAGGTAAAGCATGTCAATTAATCATTATTTATATCATGAAAATGGTTCACATTAGTGATGAATTTAGCTATGTTAGCGCGCATAATTTAGTTTATGTGCACTCCTACCTTTTTATAAGTAAGAGCGCCTTTCAAAAGTACACCACTCCATGACTATTAAAACCGATGAATTACGCACAAGTTTAATTGAAAACTTAGTGTCTCCAGCTCAATTAGCAGAGCAAATACCTCTAAGTAAAAGCACGGCTGACCTTATTATGCAAAGTCGACAAGAAGTTGAAGCGATCATAAGTGGTGAAGATAAACGCTTGCTAGTAGTCATTGGACCTTGCTCTATTCACGATACCAGCGCTGCAATTGATTATGCTAAGCGCCTTAAAACTTTACGCGATAAATATAGCAATGAATTACTTATTGTTATGCGCGTTTATTTTGAAAAACCGCGCACTACGGTAGGTTGGAAAGGATTAATTAGCGATCCCGATCTAGATAAATCATTCCACGTTGCCAAAGGCTTAAACCTTGCCCGTCAATTATTAGTGGATATCAACGAAATGGGTTTGCCTGCTGGTACTGAATTTTTAGATATGGTTACCGGCCAGTATATTTCTGACCTCATTAGCTGGGGTGCTATTGGCGCACGCACCACTGAAAGTCAGGTACACAGAGAATTAGCATCAGCACTTTCTTGTCCTGTCGGCTTTAAAAATGGTACTGACGGCAATGTTAAAATAGCACTAGATGCGATTAAAGCGTCAAGCGTACCTCACGTACTCTATTCTCCCGACAAAAGTGGACAAATGTGTATCTATCGTACCCATGGTAACCCGTTTGCTCATGTAATTTTGCGTGGTGGCAAAGTACCTAATTATTCTCCAGCCGATATAAAAGACACTTGTGAAAAATTAGCACAAGCACAGATTCAACAAAGTATTATGATTGATTGTAGTCATGGCAACAGTTACAAAGACCATAATAAACAAATTGATGTTGCTCGCTCGCTTGCCGAGCAAATCAACCAAGGTGAACAAAGCATTTTTGGTGTTATGATTGAAAGCTTTCTTGAAGCAGGCAATCAAGCGGTGAAAGAAGATACACCACTTATTTACGGCAAAAGCATTACCGATGCTTGCGTTGATTTAAGCGTTAGCGAAGAAATATTGTCTTTGTTAGCTGATGCGGTTAAACAAAGACTCTAACGGTCTCTATTTTAATATTAAAATTCATAACAAAAAAAGGATAAAACTAATTCAGCTTTATCCTTTTTTTTCGATAATAATCATACTATTTTAATTGCGCTAATAAACCATCACTAGCATCTTCAACTAAGTCTAAAACAAAGCGAAAGCCATTAGCTCCGCCATAATAGGGATCTGGCACTTCACTTTCTTCATGGTTGTGTGAAAAATCTAAAAAAAGCATAACTTTGCTTTGTAGGTGTTCAGGGGATAATTCCAATAAATCTTCAAGGTTAGCGTCATCCATAGCGAGAATAAGATCAAAATCTTCGAAATCTTGCACTTTAACTTTGCGTGCTTTAATGCCATCAAACGAATAACCACGCTCGACACCAACTTTTTGAGCGCGTCGATCTGGTTTCTCTCTCACATGCGCACCAACAGTCCCCGCAGAGTCTATGTTTAATGATAATCCATGTACTTTGGCCTTGTGCCGAAACACAGCTTCTGCGCTCGGAGAACGACATATATTGCCCATACAGACAAATAAAACACTCTTAATTTCTTTATAATTCATAAGATTAACAACTATATTCCGTGTAATCACCAAGCTATTTTTAGTGATTTTCACACTAATAAAGTCAATAACTTATGTTTTTATTTTGGGTTATTTTCCAAGATTATTTTGAGCTGTTTTTATATAAAGGTAAAGAAGTATTTTCGGTAGATAATTACCAATATCAAATAAAAGCAGATACTTGTATAGATCCCTGGAAGGGTTTACGCGTCTTGCTTATTCACTTATCAACACTTAAAGCCAACAGAGCTTTAATTTTAAGTATTGAGACTGTAAATAAAGAAATTATAAAGCCTATGACACATATGTGTCCCGATATAACCATAGTAATAAGAACTGCTTACTCTATATCAAGAAGCACATAATTTAATAGCAGACGTTATTGATGTACCAACAATTTATTCACTTTATAAAGTCGCCTCACTAACAGCAAAATCAAAGCTAAAATCAAGTAAAAAGAAAAGCTGCCACTACTTGATTTCTCTGGCGCTGTTTCTTTCGATATGGTGGTATTTGACACGACCGCAATGCCGCCAGGATCGTCAATAACACCATTGGCTATACCGTCGCTGTCATTTGCCCCGCCATCTTCAATAAATAAGCGCAAGCAAACATTACCGATAATAAGGCCTTCTTGGTATAACTCACTTTGTGGTGGTGGGCATACGCCATTAACAGCCATGCTTGATGCTATGGCATTATTGGCGTTAACAACAAAGTCTTGCCAGTTATTTTCGGGACTAAATTTACGATAAACAGCGTGCTCTACAATGGCTTGAGACAGAGGTAAAACAAGAAAAACCGAGCGACCAAAAGGTGTGATTTGATGTATTTCAAAATCATAATAACCTCCTTGGTGTACAAGACTATCTGCACTAATCAAACCTGTTGCTTCAATTTCTTGCTGTGATAATTGCACACCATCAGAAAACTGTTGTCTCGCATATTTACCTAATTGCATGTGCAAACCGGGCTCTGTTTCCGCCAATCTCACCACAGATGAATTAACATGCAAAGGTTGTAAGTAAGGAATAGTAGAGATATCTAAAAATTCAGGTAAACCATCATTATCATCATCGCTATAACCCTCGATAGTATCTGAGATACCATCTCTGTCCGAATCTGTTGTGCTTAACCGTGCTAACGAGTCCACGAAAGGAAATGCAAAATATTTTGTTTGCGACATTGGCTCGCTACCGCTGTTAGTGGTGTTACCACTATCAGTTACTGTCACAGAGACTTCTATTAAGCCTTTGTTTTCAGCTGGTAAGCTAATATTATTTGGGGAAATAAATACCTGTAACTGATTGGCACTCACTTGTGCTGACAAATATTCAGGCAATTGCCAATCAATAACATGGCTGTCTTGAGGGTTTGAGTCACTAATAACTAGGTTGATGACTGCTTCACCAAGATCTTTAGCCACTTGGTTACTGACAATAATATTTTGTTGTAATGACAAGCTTATGTTTGGCGCAACGTTGCTTTCTACAACATTGATAATGTGTTCACTGTGAACACCACCATTAACCCCTTGCTCAAAGGTTAGAATAAGTTGCTCTTGCCCTTCTAGCTCAAAGTCATCATTTAAAATGATATCAATAAAGCCTTGCGTACCTTGGTTAATAACAATTTCATGACTACTGAGTTGATAATCGGCGCCATCTACAGAGCCAGTTATAATAAAGGGGATTTTAAGTGGATACACCGGCGATACACCTGATAATGTTACATCAACCCTTGCAGTGCCACCTTCTGCAACGGTTTGCTCGGCAGAAAAATTAACTAATGGGTGAACATTAAGTACCTGCTCTTTAGTAGCAATATTGCCAGCATCATCAACGGCACGCCAAGTTATGGGGTATAAACCAGCGCGGATATTTTTAGCGCCCGTTTCAAAGCCAAGTGCGGTTAAGTTACAGCAATGAATACCATCTTTACCATCAACAACGGATACTTGTGTTGCAGCAATGAGTTCATTTAAATTCAATTGCGTAAAAGTGTGATCTGCATATAAGTGTACCGCTTGTGGCGGGGTAATTACCGGCGGGTAATCATCAAGCAAAGGATGACTGTTAGCCACGGCTTCATCACTATTACTGACACCATCAAAATCTGTATCATATGTGCCATCGGCGGGATCTAGCGGGTCAAAGTTATAGCGTAATTCAAATGCATCACTCATGGCATCGCCATCATCATCTAAATCGGTATTATTACCAACTAAATCACCATCGGTATCAACTTGCTCATTTGGGTCTAATGGCAATGCATCGTAAAAATCTAACACACCATCGTTGTCATCATCAGTATCGAGTAAATCACCTATGCCATCATTATCTGTGTCATTACCTTCGAAAGGATCAAAAGGAAAGTCATCTAGGCTGTCTGGAATGTTATCATTATCATCATCGCTATCCTCATTATTACCAAGACCATCAGCATCATTGTCTAGCCATTCATTTTCATTTAGAGGAAACAAATCTTCACTATCAACGACATTGTCGCCATCGTCATCTTGATCGGCAACATTACCAATACCGTCGCCATCGGTATCAAACCATTCTAAGGGATCAAGTGGCAAAGCGTCTTCTACATCGATAAAACCATCATTGTCATCATCGCTATCACTATTATTACCTAAGCCATCACCATCGCTATCAAGCTGTTCATTAACATCTAAACGAAATGCATCAATGCCATCAAGTACACCATCATCATCATCATCATCATCAGCGTTATTGCCAATACCGTCGCCATCGGTATCAAACCACTCTAATATATTGGTATCAAATAAGTCGACATCATCAGGAAAACCATCATTATCATCGTCGCTATCGGTATTATTACCTAAGTTATCACCGTCAGTATCAAGTTGTTCATTAGCATCTAAACGAAAAGCATCTTGGTTATCTAAAACACCATCATTATCATCATCATCGTCACTGTTGTTGCCTATACCGTCATTGTCGGTATCTAGGTATTCGTTAATATCTAAGGGAAATGTATCACTTAGATCAGCAATACCATCATTATCGTCATCACTATCGGAATTATTGCCAATACCATCACCATCGGTATCTAATGTCTCAGATGAGTTTAACGGAAAAGCATCTACCGCATCTAGCACGCCATCACCATCATCATCGGTATCAGTGTTATTGCCGATACCATCGTTATCAGTATCAGTGGTTTCATCCATCAAATCAGGTAATGCATCCACGTCATTTGCAATACCATCACCATCTCTATCGGGGTCGCTATTATCACCAATACCATCACCATCTAAATCTGCTGATTCAAGGATATTAAAAGGGAATACATCATTTATATCGAGAACACCATCTCCGTCATCATCGGTATCTGCATTGTCTCCCGTGCCATCTCCGTCAGTGTCAACAATTTCATTGGCATTAAATGGGGAAAAATCGTTTGCATTTGTGACACCATCACCATCTATGTCAGCATCACTGTTATCACCAATGCCATCACCATCGGTATCAAATTGTTCACTATTATCGAGGGGAAAAACATCGGTAACATCTAATTCACCATCACCATCGGCATCATTATCTGGACCATCACAAACACCATTATTATTGGTATCGATTCGCTCAAGCGGATCTAAAGGGCAAGCATCAAGATTATCTTGTACGCCATCACCATCATCGTCATCATCGGCATTATTACCAATACCGTCGTTATCAGTATCAACTGACTCTGTAGGGTCTAACGGCAGTGCATCATCAACATCTAAAACACCATCGTTATCGTCATCATCATCGGCAAAATTATTTCCAAGGCTATCTAAGTCAGTGTCATACCACTCTGTAGGGTCATCAGGATAGACATCATTTGCATTGATAACGCCATCACCATCGCGATCAGCATCGGAATTATTACCAATTCCATCTAAATCTAGATCAGCTGATTCATCGGGGTTTAATGGGTATATATCTTGAACATCATCAACGCCATCACCATCGTCATCAAGATCGGCATTATTACCAATACCATCTAGGTCTGTATCGAGAGTTTCAAGTGCATTAAGTGGAAAAGCATCATAAACATCAATGACACCATCATTATCATCATCACTGTCGGCGTTATCACCTATGGTATCGTTATCAGTGTCTTTTGTTTCATTAGGATTTAACGGAAAAGCATCGAGTAGATCAGAAACGCCATCGCCATCATCATCGGTATCAAAAGGATTACCCAGTCCATCGCCATCAGTATCTAGCGACTGAGTATGATCTTTAGGAAAGGCATCGTAAAAATCAGTAACACCATCACCGTCGTCATCAGAATCTAAATCGTTTCTTAACCCATCACCATCAATATCAGGATCAGAGTTATTTCCAATAAGATCAAAATCAGTATCTAACCATTCGGTGGGGTCATTGGGAAAAACGTCAACCGCATCATCATAGCCATCACCATCGGTGTCTACGGCAAAAGCAGGACTACTGACGATAATCAGTAATAAAAATAAATATTGAAATCCACGCATTTCATACATCTCCACACGGATAATAGAAGGATTTATGCAAAGATAAACCGGTAAATATGAGCTATTTTAACAAAAAAATCGCGAAAACATTACTCGCCTGTAATGGCTGTTAAGCAGAATATATAAGCGAGCTCTGCTCGATTTTAACTAGTAGCCCTGTTGGCGACCAAAGTTATAATTAAAGCCAATAAAAACAGAGCTTACATCGCCAAACTCCGAGTAATCGCTATAATGTTTAACACCTATATGCATTGACGTTTGTTTAGTGAATTTTTTATGAACAATAAAAGCTAAGACTGGGTTAACATCACCCTGCTCTGAAAAGTACTTTTCTTCATTTTGTAGTTCTGGCCAAGTAAATTTATTTTCGGTTAAGGCAATACCTGCGCCCAGCTGAAACTCAACAATGAGACTTTTTACAAAACTGTTATATGATTTAGGGTAATAACGATAACTCAGCATAAGATCAACCGTATCTAAAGAGAAGTTAATATCATCATCATTCCAAGTAATATTGGCATCTTCAAGACGATTATAGCTGACAGCCCAGTTAAATTCGCGATGATTAAAAAAGTTATCACCTATACCCAAACTCACCCCATGAGCACCAGACTGATCGGCTTTGTGTAGTTGTATTGAGGTCTCTAACGCTGAGCTATTAAAAGATACCATTAATAGCATCACGCTAAGTAATGTTGTTAACGTTTTAGTAGTTGCAAATAAATTAGTTATTAATGTTTTTTTTCGGCTGTTCACATCAATTCTCCTGCCAGTTTTTTGTCGGCTTACGGTGATTTTTTACACTATTTTGTAATAATGAGCTTTAATTAAGCTTATTTCAATTAAATATGCAAAATTCAAACCACTCTATCCCAGTCAAACCAATAAAAAACAAAACCGGTTGTCACTGTTCAGTGACAACCGGTTTTTAGCTTAGATTTAATCTAATGTTACTGAGCTAACACTAAACCTTCTCTACGTGGATCGGCGCCACCCACAAGGCCATGTTTAGTGACTTCTATCGCATGTAACCCACTGTTCAAATTACGTATTTGTACTCTATGTCCTTTAGCTTCAAGCAGTGGTTTTAATAGCTCTGCTGGTGTACCACGCTCTAGGGTCGTGATGCCATTGCGGTTAGTCACTTTAGGTAAGTTTATTGCTTGTTGTGGGGTTAGTTGCCAATCAAGCACACCAATGATCGTTTGAGCCACATAGTTAATAATTCTACTGCCACCAGGTGAGCCAACTAATAATTTAAGGGAATTGTCTTCATTAAATACCATCATCGGCGCCATAGAGCTTCTAGGACGTTTATGTGCTTGCACTCTATTTGCCACCCAGTAACCGTTTTGTTTAGGTGCTAAAGAGAAGTCTGTAAGTTGGTTGTTTAGTATAAAACCTTCCACCATCAATGCTGAGCCAAAACCATTTTCAATACTGCTGGTCATTGAGATGGCATTACCTTCACCATCAATAATCGTTAAATGGGTAGTAGAGGGTCTTTCAATCGCTGAGTCATTCGCTTGTGCTAATGCACCTTGTGGTGTCCCAGCAATAGCTTTTCCCATATCTTTTTGAGGATCAATTAAGGCTGCTCGCTTAGATAAATATTTAGGGGCAATTAAACCTTTTGTTGGCACAGAAACAAAGTCTGCGTCACCAATATAGCGATTCCTATCAGCAAAGGCTAAGCGAGAACTTTGTGTATATAAATGAATAGCCTGAGCATCATTAGCAGGGTATTTTGCTAAATCAAATTTTTCAAGTTGAGCAAGTATTTGAATAACCGCTACACCACCGGAGCTCGGAGGGGCCATACCGCAAATTTTGAATTTTTTATAAGGGCCACACACCGCGGTACGCTCTTTTACCTTATAGGCAGCCATATCAGCCATGGTAAGTAACCCTGGTGCAATAGCTGCTTGCTTAACTTTTTCAACAATTTTTTCCGCTATCCAGCCTCGATAAAAAACATCAATGCCTTCTTTGGCTACACTACGGTAAACTTTTGCCAATTTTTTATTAACTAAAAGGTCCCCTGCTTTCACCGACTTGCCGTTAGGGAAAAAATATTGATTTATTTCAGGTAGTTTATGTATACCCGGATTAAAATTCATTGCCAGTAACTTCTCTAAGCGAGGAGAAACTACAAAACCTTGTTCTGCAAGGGTGATAGCCTGTGTAAATAATTTATCCCAAGGCAGTTTTCCATATTTATCGTGTACTGTTTTTAATGTCGCCATTAAACTTGGCACACCAACAGAGCGACCACCAACAACGGCATTAATCCAATTTAACGGCTGACCTTGTTTATCTAAAAACAAATCACTGGTGGCCGCACCTGGCGCCATCTCTCTACCATCAAATGTAGTTAAGTCTTGTTTTTTATTGTCCCAATGAAGCATAAAAGTACCACCTCCTATGCCTGATGATTGCGGCTCTACAAGCGTTAATACTAATTGCACCGCGATAGCAGCATCAGTAGCACTACCACCTTGTTGTAAAATGCTCAAACCTGCTTTACTCGCATAGGGGTTGGCGGCAGCCACCATAAATTTATTGCCCTGTACGGCTTTTTTTTCCACATAACCCGTTGCCGCTTCAGGCTCTCGGGTTTCTACTGCTTGGTTGCTGGTCTTTGCATTAGCTGTAAAGGTGAAAAGTAGCAAACTAGCAGCAGATAAGGTTATTAGTTTTTTTGGGATCATTTTTGGGGATTTATTTTAATATGAATGGTATTAACTATTTTTATTTTGTCTAAACAATAGCTGAAATTGATTAAACTGTGCAAATTTATTTAGTAATGGTTGATATCGATGTAAATCCAAAGGCTCTTCGTTCCCCTTTACTCTTTTCACCAAATCACGCTCACCATCTTCTTCGAGTAATGCTAAAGCATAACAACAGGCTTCAAGACTTGATAACGCATTCTTCTTTGCCACTTTACGAATTAAATACTGACCACTATTGGCCAATGATTCAGGCAAGCAAACTTGAGGCAGGGATTGTAATTTTTTCGATAACATAAACATTCTATAGGCTTTTTTCCATGTGCCATCAAGAATTATCAAACATAACTCTTTGGAGGTGTTGTTGCTTTTACCTGTGTTGGCCGACTGTAAAGACAATACTTCAGACTTCTCGCTGGGGTACAAGAGCATGGCATGATATTGACTCAACACCTGTGCTAAAGCTGAATTATTACTAAAATCTTCACCTATGATGATTTGACAATGCTCTAGTGATTTAGCTAATAAAGTAACCGTCCCCTTACTGTGTTCGACTTCATTAGGGTGTTGTAAAATCACCACTGGAATAGTGTTGTTAATAGCAGTGACAAAAGTACAAATGCACGCCTTATTTGGCCGCTGACAATGTTGACATAAGGTTCTGGACATATAAGTTTAATGATATAAATTATTGAATTTAATTGTGTTACCCCTCATTATATACTTATCTACAACTCTCTTCAGCTCTTAACTAGCACAAAGAATACAAAAATACATGAAACTATCTTCCTTGCCTTTAGCCCAGCAGCACTCTTTAATGATGTGTTTGGTCGCCGTCACTGCTGTTTTAGCTTTTATTTTTGAACAAGTAATTGGCAATACATTCTCTGATTTTTTTATCTATCAAAAACAGTTAATCTCCCAAGGTGAGATATGGCGCTTAGTTACAGGCCATTTTTTGCACACCAACGGGTATCATTTATTACTGAATTTAGCAGCACTGATTATGTTGTGGCTATTACATGGTCGCTTTTATAGTCAGTTAGATTATACTTTGCTCTTTTTGCTAACGGCATTAGTCACAAGTATTGGTATTTATTATTTCAGTCCTGAGTTACAACAATATGTTGGCTTATCAGGTGTTTTACACGGGATTTTTGTCTTTGGCGCGTTAATGGATATTCGCGCTAGTGATAAAACTGGTTATTTGTTATTCATTGGTGTGTGGCTAAAAATAGCTTATGAGCAAATTTATGGCGCCAGTGCAGATGTTAGCAGCCTAATTGAAGCCAGTGTTGCGGTTGATGCCCACCTATGGGGAGCGTTAGGTGGCTTGCTTTTCTCAATTATTTATCTTGTTGGGCCAAATGGTATTAGCGATGATTTAGCCAATAAATAGCAATCCGTATAAATGTAAGGAAAAGCTAGCAGTTGCCGCTTTCATCGATGAATTCTCGCTCTCCTGTTGAGTATGCTAAACTTGCCAGCTACTTTTGCTGTTATATCTCACTACTATGCAATCAAATCAAACTTGCTTTTGCGGCACAGACCTTCCCTTTGAAGTGTGTTGCCAGCCATTAATTAATCAAAATAAGCTACCACAAACACCCGAGCAACTAATGCGCTCTCGCTTTAGTGCTTATGCAACTGAGCAGTATCAGTATATTTTTGATACCTATGCTAAGCAAAGCCAAATAGAGTTGTCTGTAGAAGATATTCAAAATTCAGGTGCAGACAGCCACTGGTTTGCCCTCGTTATTTATACAAGTAGCATGTTAGAAAATGAAAAAGAGCAGTTTGTCGAGTTTTCAGCCTTTTATATAGCAGATAATGGCTTATATGAAATGCGTGAAAAGTCTCGTTTTCTCCTAGAAGATGTTAGCAAGGCTATTAAAGGCCAGAAACAGGATAACAATAAGCAATGGCGTTATGTTGATGGTGATATCATCAAGCATTTTCTACTGGAAAAAGTAACACGAAAACAGCTTTGCCCCTGCAATAATTACCCTACAGCTTGGCCTTCATCAATAAATAAGCAAAAAGGTAAAAAGTATAAACAATGCTGCGGTAAGTAATTATTATGGTGTTTGAAACCATCAAGCGTTAAGCAGTAATACCCGAAACCAGACGGGATTTAACTAAAGACGTTTGGATGTTTTTCAGCCAACCTTCAACATCCATTGCTAAAGGTTTATTCAAAATAGCATTACTTTTGTGCTTGGCATGCTTTGCTTGGCACACTAGTGTAGTGTTGCCGATAATATCAGTACAGATATGCTGAGCATCATCACGAAAAACCAGAGGTTTAGGCGTAATAGCTTGAGTTAAGTGGATATTGGCAAGGTTATTATCTGCGACATCTTGTGCCTGATTATATGTTTTGATCTGCTCAAGCTTTTGTAACGCTATGGGGGCTGCTTCGGGTAAGTCAAAGCGTTTTCGAAGTAAACTAGCAGAAAGTGTTTTTTCATCAACTTCATGTTGAGGTAAAACAAACTGACTTTGCTCTCTAACATCATCGCAAAGCATGGCTAGCATTAAGGAAAAATCGGCACGTCTTGCTTGGTGAACACTTTCATTTAATTGTTCACCTAGTTGTAACTCATGCAATAACGCCTTTGTACTAGAAGGTTCAGAAGTTGAACCCTCTATATCTAAGGTGTCAGAAAAGGCTTGTTTTGTTACATCTAAGGCCAATGAAAATGCTCTTTTTTACTTATACCCATAGGGTATGAATCAGGTTAGTAGAAAAGTTATCGGCTAAATAACTAAAAACTTTACCTGTTTTTAGCTGTTTATCTTCATTGCTCAATAGTTACTCAATTGGCTATGTGAGTGTAAATGCCACACCACCTAAATGACTATCCAAAACACTCGCACTACTATGGTGTCACTCCATAATTCTAGCCACGATTACTAAACCTAAGCCAAAGCCACCGGTTTATCGATTACGTGAGTTATCGTCACGAGAAAAAGGTTCGAAAATAATTGCTTTAAATCACGAGAAAAAGACCATAACCAAAGAAAAATTATCGCACCAATAACAGCTAATATTAATACACCTTAAATAGCTTTTATTTTGGGCCTCGCAGGCATAGGCGCTGGCCCTAATGTTAATACCATATCAGAGTCAGGTATTAAGTAATGTAAGCTAATGCTTTTATCAATATCAAATAATGATATTAAACTTCGATTGCAGTGTTCTTGCGACTTTGAGTGTTTCCTCTAAGTCACTCAGTAGCACTATAAATTGAAAGTTCACTTTAATGAATGTGATAAATAAAAATACCCTAAGAATATTTTAACTAACCGTTCATCATATCTTTAAAGAAAATAAATTCATTAGAGTCTATTGATAAAGAAAGTCAATTGCATTCTAATACACACTTTACACCTTACACTTTACACTTAAGCGGTTGTGAATAACGGCTATTAGCTAGCCAATATCAACTAATTCTATTGTTAATTTATATGTCTGCAATAAACATAACTTCACAATAGCCAGAACAATAAGAGCCTCAATCTATATGAAAATCATCTCTTTTAACATTAACGGTCTACGTGCCCGTCTTCACCAATTACAAGCTATCATCGATAAGCATCAACCTGATATTATTGGCTTACAAGAAATCAAAGTGCACGATGAAGTATTTCCTTTAGAGGCTGTTGAAGCGATGGGATACCATGTTTACTTTCATGGTCAAAAAGCCCATTACGGCGTGGCCATGTTATGTAAAAAAGAAGCCACTAAAGTACAAAAAGGCTTCCCAACAGACGATGAAGAAGCGCAACGCCGCATGATTATGGTAGAAACCACCAATGATGCAGGTGAAAAAATCACCATATTAAATGGCTACTTCCCTCAAGGTGAAAATATTAGTCACGAAACCAAGTACCCCTACAAACGTAAATTTTATCAAGACTTAATGACTTACCTTGATGAACACCACAGTAAAGATGAGAATATGATTGTTATGGGTGATATCAATATATCGCCGATTGATTTAGATATTGGTATTGGCGAAATTAACCGTAAGCGTTGGTTAAAAACAGGTAAATGCTCATTCCAAATTGAAGAGCGAGAGTGGTTAGTTCGATTAATGGACTGGGGCTTTATCGATACGTTTCGTCAACTGCACCCTGAACGTAGTGAACGTTATTCGTGGTTTGATTATCGCTCTCGCGGTTTTGATGATAATCGAGGTTTACGTATTGATGTTATTTTAGCCACAGTAACCATGAGTAGAAAGTGTATTGAAGCAGAGGTAGACTATGAATTGCGCGGCATTGAGAAGCCATCAGATCATGCGCCAATTTGGTCGACTTTTGAAAAGTAATAATGACGATGACTATCATGCCTAATTATCTCTGTCCGCTTTGTCAGCAAGCTCTGAAGCTCACTGATAAAAGTTATCGCTGCCAAAACAATCATAGTTTTGATCAAGCAAAACAAGGCTATGTGAATTTGCTACCAGTGCAATTTAAGCACTCAAAAGCACCTGGTGATAATAAAAGTATGGTCATTGCCAGACGTGCTTTTCTTGATAAAGGCTTTTATCAACCTCTCGTTGATAAAATGCTTACTCTGTATCAAGAGTACGGGCAATTAAGTGCCCCCTTACTAGATGCAGGCTGTGGTGAAGGTTTTTATAGTCATCAGCATAAAATACTAACAAATCAAGTGTATGGTGTTGATATTGCCAAAGAAACCATAAAAATAGCGGCTAAGCGTTATCAAAACTGCCATTTTAGTGTTGGTACTTTATCTAAATTAAGTTTCGCAGATAATTATTTTGCTTGGCTAACATCAGTATATGCGCCCATTTTAGAAACAGAGTTTACTCGAGTATTAAGCCAAGGTGGCTATTTACTTACCGTCACACCTGCACCACAACATTTATATGAATTGAAGCAATTAATTTACCGTAATGCAAACGAGCACGACATTACCAAAGCCCCCATCAATGAGCTAAAACTTATCACTGAACAGAGGCTAACTTATCCGATGATTTTCGATAATAGTGATGATGTACTTAACTTGTTGGCCATGACACCATTTGCGTTTAAAGCGCCAAATGAGCTTATTGAACAGCTAAAAAATACTGAGCAGTTTAGCTGTCAGGCCGACTTTATTTTAAGGCTTTATCAAAAGTAAAAGCAAAAACGAGCGTAGAAATCAACATAAAGTTGGGTTAGTTTCTTTGCGTAAATGTTAATTGAAGTAATTGTGCTAAATCAATATACCTTGGTTTATAAATGGTAAGTTTGCTTAAATTTGTTTGTTGTCCCTGCTCTTTTGCTTTTTCTAAACCACTGCGATACCAAGAGGCCAATGAAGGCGGTAAAAACTTATCAGCCTTCACTCCTAACACCACTAATGCTTGTACAGGGATAGATAAAATAAATAAGCTATACATTAACGCCTGACCTAGAATATTGATAACACCATCAATACTACCTTGCCCCAATGGATACCCAGAGCCAAAATACAGCTGCATAACAAAAGTAAATAGTGCTATAGCAGGAAAGTACCGACAAACAAAACGAGCGATTTGTATCGATTGATAATCAGCAAAGTAACGCGCTAACTCCGGCTTTTCAGGCCAAAATTTAAGGTACTGCTGACCAAGTTTTATGATTTGTACTACAGATAAGTTCATAAACCAATTATAGCAGTAAAGAAGGAGTTGGAAAAGTTACCGTGAAATTGTCTTGTATCAAGACTATCTCTCTAGCAACGGTTATAATAGCAGGTAAATGAATTCTCTTTTTATATATTATAAATATGAACAAACCAACCCCAATTACAGATAAATCACCAGCAAAAAATGCTATTCTAGTCATTAACTGTGGTAGCTCATCAGTAAAATTTTCCCTTATTGAACCCAGTTCAGGACTGAGCAAATTATCAGGTATAGCTGAATGTTTGCTTACCCCTGAGGCAAGCATCAAAATCAACAGTGCCTCAGCAAATAAACAAAAACAAGTTATAGCCCTAAAAAAGCCTTTTAATCATCAAAGTGCACTGAGTGTTTTGGTTGAAACATTACAGCAACTTAACTTAGTCAAAGAAATTGCCGCTATTGGTCATCGCATAGTACATGGTGGAGAACACTATTCACAACCAACACTAATAAACGATGAAGTAAAACAGACTATAGAAAAGCTCGCCAAACTCGCCCCTTTGCATAACCCTGCCAACCTAATAGGTATTGTTGCCTGCCAACTAGCTTTTGCTGACTTACCTCAAATGGCTATTTTTGATACTGCTTTTCACCAAAGTATGCCAGAAAAAGCCTACCTTTATGGCTTGCCCTACTCCCTTTATCAACAGCATGGTATCCGCCGTTATGGCTTTCATGGTACTAGTCATTACTTTGTTGCCAAGCAAGCGGCAGAATATCTTAAAAAACCATTATCACAATGTAACTTAATCAGTGCCCATTTAGGCAATGGTTGCAGCGTTACCGTCATTAAAGAGGGGAAAAGTGTTGATACTAGCTTAGGGATGACCCCACTTGAAGGTGTCATGATGGGGACACGTAGCGGTGATGTCGATGCTGGCATTATTGTGCACCTAATAGAACAACTGGGCTATACCATCGAGCAGGTAGATACTTTACTCAATAAACAAAGCGGTCTATTAGGACTTTCTACATTAAGTAATGACTGTCGAACACTAGAAACCGCAATGCTTGATGAAAACCACCCTCAATCGGCGCAAGCAAAAATAGCCTTGACTGTGTTTTGCTATCGCATCGCTAAAAGTATCGCTTCATTTAGTGCTAGCTTAACCAGCTTAGACGGCATAATTTTCACTGGCGGTATTGGCGAAAACTCATCTTGGGTGCGTGATCAAATAACCCAGCAGTTGGGTTTACTCAATATACATATTAGCCAAGAAGATAATGAAGCCATGCGTTTTGGTACAAGTGGTAATATTGCCACACAAAACTCAAGAGCTTGCTTTGTTATCGCCACTAATGAAGAGTGGGTTATTGCCGAGCAATCAGCACAACTACTCACACAGCTAAGCACCAAAGAGCAATAATTATGTCCCATCGTATTATGTTAATTCCTGTTGGTTTCGGTGTCGGCCTTACCAGTGTATCTTTGGGTTTATTGCATGCTTGTGAGCAAAAAGGTATCAAAGTGGGTCACTTCAAACCCATTAGCCAGCCTTCGCGTAATAAAATAGCAAAAAAAAATACTACTATTGAAGCAATAAGCCTGTCACAAAACAGTCGCTGTATCTCGTTAAGTTGTTTTGAAGAGAAAATGGCTGATGGTCAACACCATTTAGTACTTGAAGAAATTGTTGCCAATTTTGATGAGTTTAATCAAGGCCAAGAAGTCGTCATTATTGAAGGTTTAATTCCAACAACACGGCAACCCTATGCAGGTAGGATCAATAGAGATGTTGCCCAGGCATTGTGTGCTGATATTGTGCTTGTAGCGGCGCCCGACAACGATTCATCACAAGCGTTTGAAGATAGAATTGAAGTTAGTGCAGAAACCTATGGCGGCATTAAAAATAAGCACCTTATCGGCTGTATTATCAACAAATTAAATGCTCCTGATCATGATGAATTTGGTTTATTACCTCGTGAAGAAGAAATTAATACTGAATTTGATATCACCCCATGGAAAAATTTAACTATTTTTAAAAATAGACACTTTGACTTGCTTGGTTCAATTACATGGGAAATGGATTTAATTGCACCTCGAATTATGGATGTTAGCAATTACCTTGAAGCAAAAGTCATTAATGCCGGAGATATGGCGCATAGACGTATTCGCAGTGTCGCCTTTTGTGCTCGCAGTGTGAGTAATCTTGTCAGTTACTTAGTGCCAGGACGATTAATTGTAACCCCGGGCGATCGTACTGACATCATCATCGCAACCTGTTTGTCGGCGCTTAATGGAACCAAGCTTGGCGGTCTTATTCTCACCAATGGTTTTGAACCGTCAGAGCAAGTTTGGGAGTTATGTCAACAAGCCTTAGATGCTGGTTTACCTGTGCTCTCTGTGCCTTGGGATACATGGCAAACTTCTCGTCATATCATGGGATTCAACCCTGAAATACCCCAAGATGATACTCAACGCCATGACAAAGTAAAACAACATGTTACTGATAGTCTTTCCAGTGATTGGCTAACAAGACTTTCAGCTAAAATTGAATCGAGCTATTTATTATCGCCACCAGCATTTAGGCACAAACTTACCGAGCAAGCTCGCCAAGCAAATAAATTAATAGTGCTACCAGAAGGGACAGATATTCGTACCATAAAAGCGGCTGCCATTTGTTGCGAGCGAAATATTGCCCGCTGTCAGTTAATCGGTAATAAAGAAGAAATACTGCGCATAGCTGAGCAACAAGGCATTAATTTACCAGAATCTTTACTGATTACTGATCCTGATAATATTCGTGCTAATTATGTAAAACCATTGGTGGAACTACGCAAAGCTAAAGGTATCACAGAAGTAATAGCGAAAGAAAACCTACAAGATAATGTTGTTTTATCGACAATGATGCTGCAAATGGGGCAAGTAGATGGTCTTGTATCAGGTGCCGTTAACACCACGGCAAATACGATTAGACCCGCATTACAACTGATCAAAACCGCTCCAGAGAGTTCATTAGTCTCCTCTATATTCTTTATGCTTTTACCTGAGCAAGTGCTAGTTTATGGTGATTGTGCCATCAATCCAGAGCCTAATGCCGAGCAACTTGCTGACATAGCTATTCAGTCAGCTGATTCTGCCGCCGCCTTTGGCATACCTCCACGCGTAGCTATGATCAGCTACAGCACAGGTAGCTCAGGACATGGCGCAGATGTAGAAAAAGTAGCTAAAGCCACCAAAATTGCCCAGCAAAAAAGGCCTGATCTTATTATCGATGGTCCTTTGCAATATGATGCCGCTATCATGGAAAATGTTGCTAAGAAAAAAGCGCCTAATAGCCCAGTTGCAGGTAAAGCAACGGTGTTCATATTCCCTGATTTAAATACGGGCAATACCACCTATAAAGCGGTACAACGATCAGCTGATCTCGTTAGTATTGGTCCTATGTTGCAAGGGATGAATAAACCAGTAAATGATTTATCTCGAGGTGCACTAGTTGACGATATTGTCTATACCATAGCCTTAACGGCAATACAGGCAGAACAGTAAAAGGGGGAAATAAAATAGCATTATGACCGGTTAAAGTGTTTAACTTTCAACATTAACACTTGAAATCAAACTAACTGCTAATTTTTGCTATATTTGTTCATACTGTTAATAATTCTTTAGGGGGGATGTATTTTGCACTATTGTATTCCCCATTTAATTTCAGTGACTTAAAAACCAACCCAGTAATTACTCACAATGATATCCACAGCTTTTGTGGATATCATTTTTAAAATACATATAGTAATAGCAAGCTATTACCCGAAACAATTGTCACTAAAGTACCCTATTCGTAGTAAAATCTTTCAAAAGCACAAATAAAATAGCTTTATTTACATCTGCTAGAGTTAACATCTAAAAGTTGATATGCTGATAAATCTGTATATTTGCCAATATTCGAGGACATTATGAAGTTAACGATAAAGCAGCTAGATGAATGCTTTGCTATTCATCGTTTTTCTCAAAATAGCAAAATTCCTGAGCAAGTTTTTTCTGCACCAATTTATTTTATTGCTAAAACCTTTGATGAAATATCAATAGTACTACCGCAATATATTGACATAAAAAGTGATAAGGTGGAGCCCGATTGGCGAGCTTTAGAAGTAGTAGGCCCATTAGACTTCTCACTAACAGGTATTTTGTATAATATAGCTAGGGTATTAGCCAATGAAAAAATAAGTATTTTTGCCATTTCCACTTTCGACACTGATTATGTATTGGTAAAAAAACACACCTTAAACGCCACAATTAAAGCGTTACGAGCCAATAACTACCAAGTTATTCAACCCTAAATTCAACCCATTTTTCTAATAAAATAACTAAAGAACAGACAATGAAAATCACTCTATATGGTATAAGCAACTGCGATACAGTAAAAAAAGCACTTAAATGGTTAATCGCTGAGAATATCAGTCATGAATTTTATGATTTTAAAAAACAACCTTTAACGCCTGAACTAGTTCAACAATTTGCCAATTTAAGTGACTGGAGCCAGTTACTCAATAAGCGAAGTACTAGTTATCGGAATTTAGCGGACAATATTAAAAACAACTTATCGGACAAGGTTGCTTATGAACAGGTATTATTACAACCAACATTATTAAAAAGACCGTTATTATTGATTGAAAGCACACAACAAGATAAACAACTGCACTTAGGTTTTAAAGCACAAGTCTATCAAGAACTATTCAAGGCGCAATAGCATGACTAATATAAAAAGTGATGTTATTGAATTAGCAATCGATTTACTTTCTCGCCCCTCTATCACCCCAGAAGATGCGGGCTGCCAGACTTTAATTAAACAGCGCTTAGCAAAGCTTGGCTTTAACAATGAAACCATGGTTTTTCACGATACCACCAACTTATGGTCTAGGCGAGAAGGTAATGACCAAGGTGATGGTCCGGTATTTTGTTTTGCCGGACATACTGATGTTGTCCCCCCAGGGAACCTTGAACTGTGGAACACCCCACCTTTTGAGCCAACCATTATTGATGGCATGCTCTATGGTAGGGGCACAGCGGATATGAAAGGCAGCCTTGCCGCTATGATTGTGGCTACAGAGCGTTTTGTTGAAGATTACCCAAGCCACCATGGCGCAATTACCTACTTGATTACCAGTGATGAGGAAGGACCATTTATTAATGGTACCACCAAAGTCATTGATGCTCTCGAAGCACGTAGTGAAAAAATCACCTATTGCATTGTTGGTGAGCCGTCAAGTACCAAACAAGTGGGTGATGTAATTAAAAATGGTCGACGCGGCTCAATATCAGCCGATGTAGATATTAAAGGTAAACAAGGACATGTTGCCTACCCTGAGCATGTAAAAAATCCTATTCATTTAGCGATGCCAGCCTTAACACAATTATGTGAATGTCATTGGGATCATGGCAATGACTACTTCCCTGCTACCAGCTTCCAGTTGTCGAACATTAACTCAGGGACAGGTGCAACTAATGTCGTACCTGGCCATTTAACCGCACTCTTTAATTTGCGTTATAGCACTGAATTAACAGATCAAATTATTGTTGAACAGGTTGAGAGCATCTTAGATAAACACCAGTTAGATTATGACATTAAGTGGACTTTTAATGGTAAGCCCTTTTTAACTGAACTAGGTCAAGAAAAGGGAGACTTTCTAACGGCTGTTAGTGCAGCGGTCACATCTGTAACAGGTATTACACCAGAGCTATCAACTTCAGGGGGTACTTCTGATGGCCGCTTTATTGCCCCTACTGGCGCTAAAGTTATTGAACTTGGTCCTTGCAATGCCACCATTCATCAAGTAAATGAATCTGTTTCATGCGCTGACTTAGACAAGCTTTGCGACATATATTATGCTTGCCTTAAGCGGGTACTAGTAAAAGATGATAGATAGTGAAACAGGCGATAATAATGTGATTGCTCCTCTACATGATAACCTTCAAGCACAACTGCTTGGCTTAACAGATAGTCACATTCACTATTTCGCCCAAAATTCTCAATACCCTGACAAGAAAGTAGGCATCCATAAGGATATGTACCCTGCATTTCAGGCATTAGTTGCTAAAGGCAAAGAGGTTGGTATTTCTATTGAGATAGCCAGTGGTTTTCGCTCTTTTGAGCGACAATTACTGATATGGAATAATAAGTTCACAGGTAAAACCGCCATCAAGAATATCCATGGTGAAACTGTTGACCTTACAGAGCTGTCGTCGTTTGATGTGATGCAATCAATATTACTATTCTCTGCCCTGCCGGGTGCTAGCCGCCATCATTGGGGCTGTGATATTGATATTTACGCCCCTAACTTATTGCCAGCAGATCAACAATTACAGCTTGAGCATTGGGAATATGAGCCAACAGGGCCAATGGCAAAGCTATCTGAGTTTCTAGCTAAAGAAGCGCAACCATTGGGGTTTTATTTTCCCTATGACAGCTATCGCAGTGGAGTTGCGGCTGAGCCTTGGCATTTATCTTATGCACCGCTGGCCAATAAATACCAACAAGCTTTTGACACTTCTGCACTAAAACAATGTTTAAATGAAACAAACATCAAAGGTAAAAACACTCTTATTAATCATTTACCTCATCTCGTTAAGCAATTCGTGCTTAATATCAACCCAGATCTTTTATCAACAAGCACACAAATAACAGGAGCTATTCATGGATAACTGGCTAGCCATTTTAATTATTGGCATTGCGTTCGTGGTCATAGTAGGTAATTTCAGTACTTTTCAAAAAAACACTCACCAAAAACTACGTAAAACTAATTTAAATGACTTAAAGGAAACACTACCAAGAAGTCACAAAACAGATCATAAAATGCCAACAATTGACAAGGACAAGCTTAACTAAGCTGAATTAACGGGCTGAACTCATCACTCTTTACTGTTCAAATTATCCTAACAATAAAAACGCCGAATAATCGGCGTTTTTAAGATTTAATAAATATTTAAACCGTTAATAAAAGTTTCTAAAAGATAACCCGGCTTCCATCACAGGGAAGATACGCTCTAGGGTTTCTAAAGGTAATGGCTCACCGTCAGCGTTATAGATACTCACTGAGGTTTTCTGGTTTTTATCACCTAGTGGCGCTAATACAAACTGATATTTAGCATCTGCTACTTCAATTACTGGTTGCTCATTGCCCCAAATTGAATCCCAAATACCTACTTCAAGTTTAGCAAAATCAACATAATAGGTTTTACTTGTTTCATTGAGATCTGTAACTGTAAAGCCATGCTTTTCAAAGAAAACTGGCATATTCACCCATAAGTTATCTAAAGCCATCTCAATAACATAAGCGGGTTCAGCTGCACTATTTTCACCAATAGAGACCAGCTTTTGATTAGCTCGCATTAAACGATTTTCACGCTGTTGTAAACGATATTTATAATCCACTTGAGAAACTATTTCATTAATCATCGCCATTTCAGCACGCTGCTTATCAATAGGGTCAACAGTTTTACTGCCACCTTCACTATCTGTTTTCATATAGTCAATTAAAGCAACTTGCAAAGAAACACTACGTCCATGAGGCTTTGCATTTAGCTGATAGCGAAAACGTAAACTTGTCGATGATTCAATGTTAGTGAATAACCAGCCTGTGTCAACCTCATTATGATACCAGCTAGACTCAATTACTTGGCTATTTCCCTTTTCATTCTCAGTTGACTGAATTTGTTCATAGCTAACATCATCAGACGATAATTGACCAATAACAGCATCTTTAATAAAAAGCAGTAAGTCCTTATCTTCAAGTACTTTATCAAACCAGATAATGGCTTGCTCAGATTCAGCTACCACACGTGACGATGCTGCCAAAGGTAAAACTAATGATGGCGCTCTGACATCCATTTTCTCACCAATAGGTCCATTATGGCTGATGTTATTAGTGATGAAAAAATCATCGTGTGTGGCGGGCTTATCTAAAGACTTGGGGACAACAAACTCCTTTGACTCAGCCTTGTGGGCATAATCAAAATCTCCCTGAGCTCGCTTACTATCAACACCACTACATGCTGACAAGGTTAAACCAAGCACTGAAAAATAAAACAATTGACGACTCATTAAAACTCCCGGGAAACACTTAATACAAAGACACTAATAATTTAGCTGTTCATTGGATGGTAAAAAACACATTTGGTTCATTAATTTATCAGAACAAATTTTAGCGCACCATGGTACTTTGCTGGTTTTGCAAAAACAAGTAATTAGCATACTTTTTCTTATCTATAGGTAAGTATTTTCAATAGTCGAGTTTCCTGTATCTTAAGGTGGTTTGAGTATATAATGCCGTTTTCTTATTCAACATAGGCGTTTTGATGTCACAATATTTAGTACTAACAGCCATGGGCTCTGATAGAACAGGTTGTGTTAGTGAGTTAACTAAATTAGCAAGTGAATGCGAGTGTAATATTTTAGATAGTAGGATGGCTATATTCGGCTTAGAGTTCACTTTTATCATGTTACTCAAAGGCGACAATCGTGCCATCAACAAAATTGAAGCGAGAATTCCAAAAGTAGCACATGCTTTAGAGCTGATCACCATGATGAAAAGAACTTCAGGTCACAAATCTTATGACTTAGTTGAGCATTATCAAGCTGAATATGCCGGTATAGACCAACCAGGTATTTTAAAAGCTATCACTGCTTTTTTTGCTACCCGAAAAATTGACATATCTTCATTAAGATCGGAAATAGACCCACAAACAAACCATATGAGCGCCAGTATTTCATTTGCTTTAACAGAAGTAATAAATATTGAAGATATTGAAAGTGACTTCTTACAACTTTGTGAGCAAATCGCTGTTCAAGGCTGTATCAAGCAAGCACCTTATACTTTTATATAATAACAACCATTAATAAATTAACAGGATAATTATGAATACGCTTAAGGTTGGTGATAATGCACCACTATTTAGCCTGCAAGATGAAAATAACCAAACCGTCTCAATAGCCGATTTTATTGGCAAAAAGCAGATCTTAGTATATTTTTACCCAAAGGCAATGACACCAGGTTGCACAGTGCAAGCACAAGGATTACGTGACAGCCAAAGCCAATTAAAAGCACTCAATACAGTCGTTTTCGGGATTTCACCCGATGAACCAAAACGTTTAGCTAAATTTTGTCAACGTGATGAATTAAACTTTACCCTACTATCGGATGTTGATCATAAAGTTGCTGACAGTTTTGGCGTTTGGGGATTGAAGAAGTTTATGGGCAGAGAGTACGATGGTATTCACCGTTTAAGCTTTTTAATCGGCATAGATGGTAAAGTAACTCATGTGTTTAATAAGTTTAAAACTAAAGAGCATCATCAAGTTGTGCTTGATATGTTAAACGTGCTTGCCAATTAATAGACAACACTGCAAATAAGCCGCTTATTTGCAGTGTTCATCTTTGCGCTACTCTGTCTGACTTGACGACCAAGCATTAATTACAGCTTTTACTAAAGTAGCTAGAGGAATCGCAAAAAACACCCCCCAAAAGCCCCATACGCCACCAAAGAAAATAACCGCAATAATAATAGTCACAGGATGCAAGTTAACCGCTTCTGAAAACAGTAAAGGTACAATCACATTGCCGTCAAGCGCTTGAATAATGCCATAGGCTAACATGACATAACCTAATTCATTACTGAAACCCCATTGAAATAATGCCACTAAAAATACTGGAATAGTCACAATGGTAGCCCCTACATAAGGCACTAACACTGACAGGCCAACTAGCACCCCTAATAAAACAGCATAGCGTAAATCTAGAAAAATAAAGGCTATAGTAGTAGAGATGCCAACAATCAAAATTTCTATCACTTTCCCGCGTATGTAATTAAGGATCTGCTGATTCATTTCTTTGCCTACTTGTACCGCCATTCGGCGCTCTTTAGGCAAAAAACTCTGAAAACCAGCTAATAAATCTTTTTTATCTTTTAGGAAAAAGAACACCATTAATGGCACTAAAATAAGATAAATCATTAAAGCTACTAAGTCAGAAATAGAATTCAATGATGCCGTTAAAGCAAGTTGGCCCCACTCAAGCAATTTCTCTTTCACCGAAGAAATAAAAGTTTCTATTTGAGATGCTTGAATAATGTCTGGATATTTTTCTGGTAAAGTTAATAGGTACTGTTGACCCTCTGAAATCATATGAGGAACTTCTTGTAATAAACTACTACTTTGCTTCCAAATAATGGGCATTAAACCCAACATAGCGATCAAGGCAACACCAATAAAAGTACTAACCACAACCGTTGTAGCGCTAGTACGTGAAAAGCTCAAATTAACTAATTTATTAACAGGTAAATCAAGTAAAAAAGCAACGGCCAATGCAACAAGCACGGGCATCAATAAATGGCTAAATAAAGCAATAAATAAAAATGAGCACAATAAAATTACCATCAGGACGACGGCATGAGGATCTGAGAATTTACGTGTATACCAGTCAGTGAATAACTTGATCATAATCTGCCTTTCATTTTTCCTTATTAGTTATCGTTATTTCGACAACATTTTCATCAATAGTAATTAAAGAGTGCTTGTAGCCTAATTTAACCAATAGTTTGGGAATATCTTCAATAGAGCCGCTATCAGTGATTTTAATGACACAAGTATCGTCACTTTGCATTTTTTTTAATAGTAAACGTAAATTAACCAGAGGTAATGGGCATTTTTCTTGGCTAGCATCATATCGAAAAATCATTCTAAGTTTCTTTTATTTAACAAAGTAATCTGAGACAATCACTGGCAACATAGTAACGTATCTATTTTTGTTTACCTAGCGGGAATCCTCATTAAATGAGCAGTTTAGCTAAAAAACCTAACTTGAAAGAAATTAATGCTCACAAAAAGAAACTCAACTGGGGGGATGTTCCTGCTATCTATCACCTTGTTTCATCATCAATAAGCGAATTAGACGGTATTTTATCCCATGGTTTTGATAGTGCCTACAAGCAAATTTTAGATCGTAACACTTGGAACTTGCCCCCTTTAGGTGGGCACAGGGATAGCGATGGCAAAGCTCATGTTAAAATAAAGCCGCAAATTATATTGCAGCATAATTTTAGTGATATGGGCTACGAATTACACTGTTACCCGGTTATTGACGGTGAAAGAGTTATCGGACCATTAGTTCACGATCACCACTGCCCTTTTCAAACTTGGCTCCCTGAAAGCATGCGCATGTTGTTTAGAATAAATAGCTTAGTTGCCTTTTCTATCTTCACTTATCAAAATGGAGATGAGGCAGATTTAGCACTTGTTAAGTATGCTTATTATCGGGTAAATCAATTAATTAATATTTTATACGAATCTTTTCAAATTTTAGCGGTCGAAGGCTATAGCATTGCCGAGTTTTATCAGGAAATTGATCGTAGAAACGGCAATATACTCTCGAGTGACTATATTAAAAATGCCTCTCAGGACTAACTTCTACTAGTAAAATTGCGTTAATTCGCGAGATTATTTAGAATAGGAAAACGAATTGTTTACTTTAAAACCCCTGTTGTTTGCTTGTGCCTTTACCCTTCTGATTGCTGGCCTATCTACCTTTGATGTTCTTGCAAATAGCCAAAATAATAAGAACAAACTACCCGAAATTGGCATATCGGGTTTTAGTATTTTATCTCTGGAAAAAGAGCGTCAAATTGGCAAAGCCATGATACGACAATTGCGTGCAAGTCAGCCGGTAATTCAAGATCCAGTGTTGATCGAGTATATCAATCACTTAGGCAACCAGTTAGTTAAGAATGCTCAGGATGTTAATTATGCCTTTAAGTTTTTTCTGATAAATAACAATGAATTAAATGCTTTTGCATTTTTTGGTGGCCATGTCGGCATTCATAGTGGCTTACTGACTTCGGCAGATAATGAAAGCGAACTAGCATCGGTGATAGCCCACGAAATATCTCACGTAACACAACGCCATTTAGCGCGCAGGTTAGAATCACAAAGTAAAAGTCAGACATTGACCATGGCAGGCATGGTATCAGGTATATTATTGGCTTTGGTTAACCCTACTGTGGGTATGGCTGCACTTAGTGCATCAATGGCGGCATCACAACAAGCCAGCATTAACTATACACGTGGTAATGAAAAAGAGGCTGATAGAGTAGGTATAGCACTATTAGCAAATAGTAACTTTGACCCACAGGGTGCGCCAAGTTTTTTCAGTAAAATGTCTGAAAAATATCGTTATGCGAGTAAGCCACCAGCAATGTTATTAACTCACCCCTTACCCGAATCACGCATTGCAGATGCTAGACAACGTGCCCATAACTACCCACCACGACAACTACCACCAAGTTTGCAATTTGAACTGGCAAAATCACGAATCAAATCTCGCTACCAAAGCAACGCAAAAGATAATATCGCCTATTATAAGTTACAATTAAAGCAGAAAAAGTATGCCATAAAAGCAGCGGCTCAATACGGATTGGCATTATCATATTTAGATGACAAACAAAATTTGCAGGCTAAAACTATTTTGGAGTCATTAAAAAATGACGATAAAAATAATTTATTCTATATTGATGCCCTCACCGATGTTTACCTAGCCTTACAAGAATACGATAACGCTTTTGCCCTGTTAGAGCCTTTAACCTTATTGATGCCAAACAACCAAGTAATCAGCCTTAATTATGGTAACGCGTTATTGTCAGCAAAAAAATATGCTCAGGCAGCGAGCGTGCTACAAGACTTTTTACTCGTCAGCCCGGGTAATTTTATTGCCTACGATATTTTAACCTCGGTTTATCGTGAGCAGGGAGATATGGGCTTAATGCATATCAATAAGGCAGAAGTACTTGCTTTACTTGGCGCCTATCAAAAGGCTGTTGATGAATTACAAAGCAGCTATAATTTACTGGCTGATCAGTCGTTATTACAAAAACGCATTAAAGCGCGAATATTGCAACTTCAAGAACAAGAAAACAAACTGAAGCGATTATCAAATTAGATTTAATTTTTACCTTTATACTTTTAACAAAGAGAATATATAATGCTAACGATATACCACAATCCTAGATGCTCAAAAAGTCGCCAAACACTTGAGTTATTGAAAGAAAATTCTTCTAAAGAAGTCATCATTGTAGAGTACCTAAAGCAACCTTTAACACAAGAAAAAATAACTCAACTTTTGTCACAACTAGATTGTAAACCTATTGATATGATGCGCATTAAAGAAGCTGAATTTAAAGAGCAAGGTTTAAGTGATGCCAGTGATGAACAGTTAATTCAAGCTATGGTGTTAACACCAAAACTGATTGAGCGCCCTATTGTCAGTGATGGTAACCAAGCCATTATTGGTCGTCCGCCAGAAAATGTGCTCACCCTGTTTTAAGCAAAGCTAGATTTAGGTCGTCATGAAAAAACAAAGAATAAGTACCCCAAATTTAAGGAAAATAGCTTTATTTGGCTATTTTTCATTACTTTTATATATGCCTTTATGGCTGTTAGTATTATCACCCAGCGGCGCTTTAAGTACGACCACAACGTTAATACTATTTACACTGCCACTTTTGTTTCCATTAAAAGGGTTATTACAAGGCAACCCATATACTTATGCTTGGGCAAATTTTATTGTACTACTTTATTTTTTACATAGTTTAACTACACTTTGGGTAATACCTAATGATAGGCTTTGGGCTTTATTAGAACTCATATTTGCCACTACCATGTTTATTGGTTGTAGTTATTATGCGAAATATCGAGGTCAAGAGTTAGGTCTAAGTATTAGAAAAGCAAAAAAAGGCAAATAATCACTTACTAATCACTAGGAAAATAATCAATGGCATCACAACAATTATTTACTGCAACTAAACAGCTAGCTAGCGTAACAATAGTCTTCATCAGCTTATTGTTAACAGGTTGTAATGGTCACTCATCAGCTATGTCAGATGACGATATAAATTTTGAAAGCGGTAAAATAATTCAAGTAGATGCGGCTTCTTTAAACGATCAAAGTGCAGAATTAGCGCTTTTTTTTCCTGATGATCAACTAAGTAATATTAACTGGCGACAAACAGGCGGCGAACCACTGACGTTACTGACAAAGAGCAGTAAGGTCATTGCTTTTACTCCTCAAACTGCAGGCAATTATAGCTTTGACGTTAGCTTTTCCCTTAATGGTGGTGCAAATAAAACATTAAGCCACACTATTACCGTTGAAGAGCAAACGAATAAAGTATCCTCCCGACTTGCTCATACCACATTAAGTGATAATAAAGTTTCTCTACGGGTTTATGTTCAGCAAAGCATTGATGAAAGCAGTATTCAATGGCTACAAACTTCCGGACCAACAATCACTTTTAATCAAGGTAACACTGACGGCGAGCTTGCTGTGTTTTTCACCGCGCCAAGCGTGAATAAAGATACCCTACTAACCTTTGAAGTTTCGGCAAATGACACTAATCAAGAATACACTGATAAGGTAGTGGTTTTAGTCGAGCCAGCCGACAAAATAGCCAGCAATGCCTATTTTGATGATAGAGTAGCTCAAGTATTTCCCTATAATAGCAGCAGTCCTTACGCTGACAATCTTATTGATTGCGTTTATAGCAACACATTGTCTAGTTCTTGCCCCCTCGTAAAACTCCCCTTATTAGCCAAAGAAAACACCACTCCAACGATAAATAATATTATGGACAGGGTTGTCGTTTCTCACCAGTGGATGGGCGATAGATTTAAAGATTTTCTAACTAACAGTGACCCAAACAATGACTTTAAGCATTTACTGCGCGCCACAACAGCCATTGTTATCTCCTATGATATCCGCCCTTCCTTTTATTGGGCAGCAACAGGGGCAATATATTTAGACGCTAAAAACTTTTGGTTAACAGCTAATGAAAGAGATACCATCAATGAAGCTCCAGACTATCGCTCTGACTTTGGTAAAGAGCTACAATTTGCCATGCCATGGCGCTATGTAAAAGATAACGACTATGCTGACAATTATTTCCCTATTGAACAAAGAGCCACACGGTCTACTAATGATGGCTTTTACCGCTTAGCCTCCCTGCTCTATCATGAGTTAGCCCATGCCAATGATTTTTTCCCAAGCACTGAATGGTTTAGTCATAATGAACAATCTCGAATATTAGATGCCGCCCTGAGCACAAATTTTGAATCTGATGATTTAGCAGTCGCTTTTCCTTTACAAAGCAGAGAAATGCGTAGTTTAGCGCAAGTCAGTTTTTCCGGTGAACCAGCGACAGCAATAGAAAAGTCCTATTCTGTCAATGATATTGAAACATTTTTTAGCCCCGACCTTGCTACTGGCTTTTATGCATACTCAAGTGAGCGTGAAGACTATGCCCTGCTTTTTGAAGAGTTAATGATGCAATCCCGCTTTAATGTTTTTCGTGATGTTGCCATCACCAACTTGCCAACCGGTGAAGACATTAGCGCAACAGACTACATTGTCACTTGGGGACAACGAGGCCGTATAGGTGATGAGCGCATAAAAGCGCGAGTGGCATATAGTGCAACGAGAGTTTTAGCTGAATTTGATAGCATAGCAGCATTAACACAAGTGCCCGTGCCTATTGCTATGATAGTTGGTGATAATTGGCTGGAAAACTTAACCATTAGCCCGATCACTAATCCCCTAAAAATAAGCAAAAAGCGCAAAACAGTGCGCGAGCTTTCAAATCAACAACAACGCCCGATGTCAAATCAGTATTTTCATAAACCTTTACCCAAATAGTAGGAGGGTTGTAACTTATTTTGCCAGCCAACTTGCAGACACTAAGGTTTTACTTTGGTGGCTTACTTTACCTGAGAACTGGCTACCAGCAACAATTTGCCCCACCCCTTTTGGCGTGCCGGTCATAACGATATCTCCCTCTTCTAAGGTCATAAACCCTTGTAGTTGCGATAAAATGATTTCCGGTTTATACATCATTAACGAGACACCACCGCTTTGAATGACGTTGTCATCAATCATCAACTCTAAGCTTAATGAATCATCAATGTTATCAATGGCAACAAAGTCACTAAAAACCGCCGCGCCATCAAACGCTTTAGCAAGCTCCCAAGGCAAACCTTTAGCTTTTAATTGTCCTTGGAGCCCACGTTTGGTTAAATCTAAACCTAAAGCCACTGCACTAAATCGTCCTTGCTGATATAAAAAACATAACTCAGCTTCATAATGCAAAGGCTCTTGATGATAGGCGATTAATTGCTGAGAAATTGCTGAGTTAGGCTTTAAAAAAACCACCATCTGATCAGGTACTTCATTACCTAGCTCAGCAATATGGTCAACATAATTACGGCCAATACAAATAACCTTGGATGGGATAATAGCTTGATTATTTAGCGTAACAGATTGCATAATCGCCTCTTGATATTTATACCACTTGGACTTATTTATCGCTCCGTTTGGTATTGTTTTGACAAAATCTCACTACGTTTACGTTAGTGTGAGTACTTCCTTGATAAAAGGAATGGTAATTTTTCGTTGCTCTCTAATTGACGCTTTATCTAAGGTATCAAGAGAAATAAGCAGGTGAGCCATTTCACGTGATAAGCGGTTAAGTAAAAACTTAGCGGCTTCGTCGCTTAACATTAAACCTCGTTGTGAAGCGCGATATTGGAGCACTATGACTTTCTCATCATCATCAAGAGGCTTTACTTGCTCGGTTAACCCCCAGCTCAGTCGAGAAACAAGATCAGGTAAACTTAAACCAAGTTGACTAGCACTTTGTTCGCCACTGATTAATAAACAATTATTTTGCTCTATTACCCGGTTATATAAATCAAAAATGGCCTGCTGCCATACCTTATTATTGGCAATGAGGTGGATATCATCTAAACAAATTAAATCTATTTGCTCTAAACCTTCAAGTACATCAACAGGTAATTCTTGTAATTCAGCACAAGATAAACAAACAGACGTTTTACCCAGCTTTGCAGCATAAGCACTACTGGCATGCAACAAGTGTGATTTGCCAACACCCGATAAACCGAACAAATAAAAGCTTTTGGTTTGGCTTTGTTCACTCAGCTGCTTTTGCTCAACAAACTGACTAAGTTGACTGATCACACTTTGATTAGCTTTACTTCTAAAGCTTTCAAAAGTTTCATCGTCAGGTAATTGTACTGACAACGCCAGTTGACGACTATTGGTCATTTTGCCCCCCAATAAAACACAGGGGCAAGTACACTTTCTGTTTCATTATGTACATCGGCTAAAGGGTCAGTATATTGCCTTAACTGTTTATTCAGCTTCAACGATGCCAATAATGCCTTAGCTGAACCAAGTAATTGTAACTGAAAACGTCTAGAATTCCCTTCAGCGCTCAATAATGTCACTGATTTTACAGCAGATAAATCATTTAAAAAATTGAACACTTGCACATAAGTGCCAAGAGAATCAACATTGGCTACTTCTATAATAAAGTCGTTATTGGTTGTTGTGGATAAGGCATAGTGCTGATAAATGTCTTCTGTGATATCCGCTAATCCTTGCTGTAATAAAAACTGGCGTTTGCTACCTTGATATTGTTGACTAAAAGTTTGCTGAGCAGTAATCAAACTCCAGTCAAGCACATAAGTTTGTAACTGTTCTTTTGGCTTGGCACATAATAAACCACAATTAGACTGTTCATCGGTAGAGTTATCACTTTCTTCACTAGTAAAACGTTCAGCCACTTTTAAGCTTGAGTTAGAAATCCTCATTACCACAATAGCTTCGGCAAAATAACGAGCCGAAGCTTGTCTTATTGGTTGTTCAAATCGCCCCCAAATATCGCTGACTTTAAGTTGACTCGCATCGATTAAGTCCATTAACGGCATCATAATAGGTAAGCCGCGACGATTAGAAAATTCGTCGACCATAAAAGGTAAAGCCGAGTCAGTGGAATTTGACATAATAGTACGGGTAAAGCCTTGCTCATCAATCAACCAAAGCAACACTTGGGGTCGTAAACTTCCCCATAAAGGCAAATTAGCTTGTTGAAATAATCGATTTATTTTCTCTTCATTAAAGCTAGCAAGTAAATAAAGTTGTTTTTCATTAGAAGAATTTTCAGTTGCTGACTTTTTTTCAACGCGTACAGATTTATGTTGATAACTGTATTGAGTTAAAAACTGTTGATGATTTCTTAACGCTTTTCTAATAACGTCATTATTTAAAACACTCTTTTCTCCACCTACTTTAAGCATAACAGCCGCTAAAGCCTCTTTTAAAGCAGCAGGTCTGTCGCGACTGGTTTGCGTACTAATAGCAACACTTGCTTGATAAAGATCTTTAACTTCTACCGCTTGTGCGGGGGGGAAAGATATAAAATCAACAATAACAAACAGTAATAAAATTAAACTTCTAAGCATATGAAAAAAAACAGGCAATTTTGTAACGCTAATATTATCACAACAAAGCAAGATTTTACCGCCAAATAAAAATATTTATCTATTTGAGAT